>ERZ1699231.1-NODE-1-length-259098-cov-9.704670_pt1 | contig 259098 bp, 199 predicted proteins | sample MGYA00581551_ERZ1699231 | MGnify/ENA primary metagenome ERZ1699231 (study PRJEB42319, sample SAMD00040326) | human oral metagenome | material: saliva | host: Homo sapiens | study: EMG produced TPA metagenomics assembly of PRJDB4115 data set (Metgenomic analysis of... | reverse complement strand
GAGGTAAGCTGTACGACCATGGGAACGCCAACATGATACTTCATCACCGTATGAACCTTCATACCGCCTTTCTTCTTACCACTCTTGGGGTGTCTGCCTACACCCTTGAGTATGTTGTCAAAAAGGGTAATCGTAGTTGAATCCATCATATACAGAAGCTTTTCCCATGTCTTCTGTTCACCTTTAGGGCGGCTGTCCGATAAAAAAGAACCATAACGCTCTAAGAGGTACGCATAAACGCTTGCAAAGAACTCTTGTGGGCGACGCTTGTTGGCATCAGCAAGCGTACTACGACGGACGACATAGTCGATGCCAAGATGATGCAGTTTGTTTACTTCAGCCTTCATGCCTATCTCCACTTCCCGAAGAGAATCAAAGTGTTTGAGAACACCGAAAAGCATTATGACAAGGTGAGTCCACCCATCAAGACGCTTCACGTAAGCTTCACTTCGGGGTGTTTCAAGGCTGATTTGCTTGATTTGTTGCTTATCGAGTAATTTTATTACCTGATTATAGACCGGCTGTCCGATAAAATGTGTACTTTTGCCCATGTTATTGAAGTTTTATCGCAGAAACAAAAGTAACAAAAAGGGCTGAAATCCAAATACGGATTTTAGCCCTTAACTTTTATATGTGGAAAAGGTTTACCGGACAGCAATAATTTTATATGAAATTAGCAGCATAGCTGCAGTAAATAATGAATTATGTGGTAGACAAGGTAGAGGGGGGAGTAAAAAGAGGATGTGTCCATTTTGACACACCCTCTTTTTTTATTTATCATAATTGAACTAATCTGTGAATCTTCCAAGAAGTGAAATAATCTAACCTACTAAAACAAAGAGAAGTTATTACTTCTATTACCATAATAAGTTTAATTTCGTTTTGCTGTCACTTTTAACATTTCTCATAACAGCATTGTTTATCAACGCATTAACCTGTCCCTTTAAGTGACAAGAATGACAGGAAAATTTATTTTCAAGTAATGTCTCCTTCGAGACAGTGCCCAAATCTAATCCATTTCCACCCTATAATAGACTCTACAAGATGTGGGTTATTTATGTGGCAATAATGCTTTCAGATGCTCAAAGTGCCTCATCATACTTTGTTTCGTTTGCTCATCACGTTCTACCCGACATGCCGCTTCTAAGTCAGATAAGAAGGGAAGATAGTCAGTCTCAGCTATAAAGCGAGCCGCACGTTCTCTTACCGCAGGACTATTGTCAAAGAGTAAGCCTTGCACCCAACGCTTAGCATCCCATGACCGACATGCCTGCAACCAGTCGAGTGCAGCTATCTTCTCATTAGGCAAACCATATAAGAATGTTCTATAATATCCACGTTCCTTTCTCAAATCATCTTTCGTCATGAGAATCTCACGATTGTATAAATCGGGATTAACGACTCGCTTCGAATATGCTACGACTGGCATGCGTAAGGTCCAACGCACCATGCGTGGTATCATCCACATCATTCCTGGTGTCGCCTCTGGGTGCGAGATACTACTAAAGACACGCCCTTTCCCATACTCATTGGCGATAAAGAAAGGACGATTATTCGTCATGTTAGCTGGAGCATTACCCTCTTCATGCACATCGGTTTCCATTATCGCCATAGTCGTGTAAGGAAGTGGAATATTGTCACTTTTTACAAGGACAGGACCTTCGTAATACATGACGTATGACTTATCACGCTTAGCAAGCTCAGGGAATAGTTTTTTACCTTCTGCCGTGAGGGAAAAGGCTGATATTCCATGTCCACGATTATCATGCTCAATATCAATTGCCTTTCCACCATTAATGTGCATACAAGCATATCCTGGTGTGTCTGTAAAAAGATAGGCACCAGCACAGATACCCACAGCACCTTTTCCTGAACGAATAAAGTTTCTTATTCGTTCCATGTTTTCCTCTCCAAGATTCATATACTGCGTCGTTCCTTCACCTCCTGGGATAATGATAGCATCCAAATCCTTCAAAACGCCATTCGCAATATCACCCGTAGTGATAGTTCGGACCGCCATATCAGGATCCAATTGTATGGATGCAATCGTCTCCCAAATACACGTTTGTGCACCGCCATTACCTTGGAAAACACCCACACGTACCTTGTTTCCTACTCCCATACTCCATGCACTCAGTCCTACCAAGCACATGGCAATGATGAAAAACGTTTTTCGTAGCATAATTGTTTATGTTAGTTTGTAATTCTTTTATAGTCAAGTTTGCGCATAGTCAATCTACTATGAACGAAACAAAGATAGTATTTATCTTTGATATTTACATGTAAACAAAAGTGTTTTAAGTATTTTTAGACTATCGTTTAGTACCTTATTCCACACACTTATAGGTTCCGACAGACCTATCCTACCCTTCCCTATCGAAGTATAGATGCCCAACACCATTGGTGCTAATGCTCAGCACATATAGTGCGGAGGGTGAGCACCATTAGTGCGGAGGGCATAAACAACACCAGCAATACCATAAGAATGGGATAAAGCAGTATAGACATTTACATGGAATGAGCCTTTAACTTACACTCTATTACGTATGTTTATAGAAAATGATTACCTTTGCACAGTAGTTTAGATCAAATCACAACGATATGAAAAAACAACTTATCTTGCTTTGTGCGTTAGCCATCTCAGCATCGTTACACGTCACAGCACAATCATTCAGAAAGCAGATCAGTGAGCATCCTGAGCTTTCTGCCAACAATTACCTTGCTTACCCAGCTCCTTCGGGTAGGCTAACGCCTGCTCCTTCAGGCTATCTTCCTGTATATCTATCGCATTATGGGCGACATGGGTCACGCTATCTCATTCATGAGCAACAGTATCTCCGTCCTATAGAAACCCTACAGCAAGCTGATTCGGCTGGTGTATTGACCAATGAGGGAAAGGATGTTTTGAGGAAATTACGCCTCATGTATACAGAATCTTATAAACGATGGGGAGAGCTGACACCATTAGGAGCACAGCAGCATCAGCAGATTGCACGAAGAATGTATCGTCGTTTCCCATCTGTATTCCGTGATTCGGTATGGGTGGATGCCAAGTCGACGGATGTTATCCGCTGTATTCTATCCATGGAGAACGAACTGCAGGAACTGATTCGGCATAACCCTCGTTTGAGAATTAGGCATGATGCGAGCGCACATGACATGTATTTTATGAAGCAGCCAGACAAGAAACTCTCTCATCAAAGGGATAGCAGTGCTGTAAAGAATACGATTGACGAGTGGGGCAAACGCAATATTGATACCAAACCATTGATGGCTCGTCTCTTTAAGGATAAGGAATACGTGACAAAGAAGGTGGATGCAGGACAGCTTACCTTCGACCTTTTCAGTTTAGCAAGCATTGTTCAGAACTCAGAGATACGCCATTCGCTCTCGCTATACAACCTCTTTACAGCCGATGAGTTGTACCAACTATGGCAGAGGAGCAATGCTTGGTGGTACTTACGTTATGCCAGTGCACCACAAAGCGGAGGTAATCAACCTTTCTCACAGCGTAATCTCTTGCGCAAGATTATCACTGATGCTGATTCTTGTCTTGCCCTCCCTCATCCAGGTGCAACCCTTCGTTTCGGCCATGACACGATGGTTATGCCATTGACGTGCCTACTGAATCTTAATAACAATGACATTAGGGTTTCAGATATAGACAGTCTTATCCTGAAGGATTGGAGTTCTACACGCATTGTCCCTATGGCTGCTAACATCCAGTTTGTTTTCTATAAGAATCCGAAGAATCCAAAAGCTGATGTTCTCGTAAAGGTCTTACTCAACGAGAAGGAAGCGACGCTGCCTCTTCCAAAGACCTCTACACCATATTACTATCGATGGAGCGACTTTAAGAAGTTCTATCTTTCAAAGCTAAATAGCTATCATGAATAAGGAGCTATGCCCCTAATTGTTATCATAGCTATACGTTCTTCCCCTTAACAAGACGCCCTTCTCGATGCGAGAAGGGCGTCTTGCCGTTAGGAGATACAACTCCTATCATATGGTATTGAAAGCAGAAAAGATTGAACTACCAATGGTTAGTCCAACCTTTTCTGTTTTATTCTTATCATCTCAAACATCGTCTTGCGATGAAGAGACAAACGTCTTATTCAAATGGTACAGCCTTGAAGCCCAACTCTCGGTTACTTGCTTCTACATAGATTGTGTATCCAAACGTAGTATTCCGTCTAAAGAATAAGTTGAAGGCATACTTGGTATTATTTCCATCAACACTATTCTTCGCAAAAGCACTTGAACTCCAGTAATAACCGTTATAGCCAATATTCAGACAAATTCCCCTCTCATACCATCCTAACTCAGGCAAGAAGAAATACTTATGAAGGTCTGCCTTTGCTGGAGGAGTGTCTGGGATATGAGTATTCTGTGCATAATCTCCACTTTCTGCGACACGTAAATCAGTTACAGGAGCCAATTCGCTTGGTGCTGTTTCCTTGTTCATGCCAGCGATATATTGCCTTTTCAGAATCCACATACCACCCTTATAAAGATGACCTAAGAAAGAGAATAATTGATTCCTATCGCCATGTGGGTCGCCCTTAACTACATACCATGCCATCTCGTTAGCATTTGGCAACTTCTTAAACAGCTCTGTTTGCGCATCATTCCTAACACCATCTCCAGGGAATGAAGTATTACAATAACGATCAGCATCATCACTCTTTGGATAGTTTTCATTATATGATTCTGGACCATTAACAGTTCCTACAGAAGTTGATCCATTCTTCCAAGGCTGCCAGATAGGGGCTGTTCCACCCGTCTGATGTGGATACCAATAGTTCTGCTTAGCGTCCCACATGTAGTAATTCTGGTCGAAGTTTGGAATTTCCATATCCACTTTCATGTTGTAAGTGGTATTCTCCTTATAAGTAAAAGTACCATAATCCTTTGTTACTACACCCTTGGTTCCTGTTTTAGTATCCTCTAAATAAAACTTAGCCGTAAGTTTGTGTGCACCTGGCTTTATAACGACAAACGAACCATTAGTAGCCATATCTGCTGTTGTCTTACTTAAAGGGAAACCATCTCTATACTCGCTTGGAGAAAGGAGACCACCACCAAATGAGTTTGATTTTAGGGTGATTGTCTTGCTAACAGCGTCATCTTCCAACTGATTGGTTGTCGTATTCAGGGTATAAGTACCTGCAATATTCCCATCAGAAGTCAACTCTATCTTACTGATACGTGTCGAACTTAATTCTGTCTTACCATTGAAAGGCATAAAGCAAAGTATAGCAGCCTTGTGCTGAAGAGTGAACTTAAAGTTACCATCAGGTGTCTTTGAAGTTGTAGCCATACCCCAATCGCCATATTTGCCAACGTCTAAACCACTATTAGGCTTCATTTGCTGCTGTGTAGAAGCAAATGTTATTTTCTTATCAGTGGATCCCTTTCCGAGATAAAGCACCCTATAACTACTCTTGTTTTTATACTGTCCTGGTACTTGGAAGGTGAATGATTCCTCCTCTTGGATAGGATCAAACATATCAGTGCCACCACCTATCGTATTTGTACTCTGTTGCCATACGCCATTGTCATCTTCTACCCATATCTTATCACCAGATGTCCATTTGAAAACTTTTGGATAAGTGATAGAAGTGCGTGTCATTACTGCACCACCAGTAAAAGAGGTTAAGTGTTCATTCTTATGTTCCTTCTCTTCTGTCTTGTTCTTCTCTAACATGTCATCTTGAGCACATGAGGTGAGACTCATACCTATCGTCAGAGCAGCACCAAGAACAAAGAGGTTAATCTTCATAAAATTGTTATTCATTACTTGTTAAGACTTTTAGTTGTATTATCATTTAGAATTACTCACTATTCAGTTACCAGGCCACGCCTCATTAGAGCTACCACCAATAGACTGAGGTCCATCTTCATTATTTGCATCTTGGTGGTCGCCTGTGACTGTCGGATGCTCTTGCGTGGGTGGAGAACCTGCCAAAATTGGCACAACATCAACAACTAAACTTCTCATCTGAGGCCGTGTATAGACACTTCTTAGGCCCTTTGTTACATTTTTCTTCATTTGGTAATTATGATTTGTTTTCTTAAATTTAATTAGTCTTAAAGTTATATTTATTATATACGAATATATGATATTCTTAGGACCTTAAACTCAGTTAGATTCACTTTCTTAGATATGTAGAACTCACTAACAAGCGACCACAATTACTCTCCAGCCAAATTAATAGTCCTAATTAAACTTAACTTGTGCAAAGGTAAGTATAATTTCTTAAAAAGACAAAACATAACTATACTTATTTTTTTTAATAAAAGAAAAAATCCACTGCTTTCCAACTAAAAACAAATTGAGACTAAGCAAAATCATATTTGCTGTCACTTCTGTCATGCCCTTACGACTTGTAATACACTATAATTTAGATTATTACGACAAATGTTAAATATGACAGCAAACAAAAATGAAACTAAAATAGGGGTATATAGTGTGTTTTGTTGCGCACTCAATATTGACAAATCACCTGGACTTATCTAAACTAAGCAGTAGTTCATTGCCCTGTACATCCTTACTTGCAAACAATCGCATGATATTTCGGAAAGGAGCAGGCATGCGTGAGAAATCACTTCCAACACAATCAAAGATAGTGCGATTATTTACTTCAAGTGATGAACACATTTTCCCTTTCCCATAACGATCACGATGCTCACCATCTCTTACCCGTGCTTCTGGGTGCTGACGAATTAGCGTTATGACGCTATCATTCGCCTCTTTGGACAATTTAATACGATTGCCCTCCAGGTAATAGCCATCCCATTCAGATACAGTCATTATCCGTGTCTTCGTATTATATCTGAATTGATAGGCGGGAATAGAGCCTCCTCCATATGAAAGAAACCCTTTGAGGATATAATTCTGTTCCTTTGCAAGATAAGACTTACGTAGGTTAAGGATTTCCTTTTGATGACGATTATATAATAAGGAGTCGATAACAAAAAGACTATAAGCCTTCATGCCTCGGGCTTTATCAAGCTTATTATCCGACCATGCCATCAGTACTCCCCACTGGTCATAGAACTTCCATTGTGCAGAATCAGGGATGAGCGGCGAACCACCAGTGAACCCTTTATACTTCACCTTATCTACTATTCCTCCCCTATCGCACACGAAGAAAGAATATATAGATAATGCAGAACCTTCTGTAATGACATAAGTCTTATCTTTATACCATACAGACTTTGGACCACTAAAAGTGAAAACAAGCAGAGCTATAAATCCACCAACAAGTACAACCACACTGGAGAGGATAATCACCAACACACCTAACAGCTTATTATGGTTTAGGCTCTTTCTGATGACTCTTCCTATGGGATAAAGCCATATAGGAAGGATGCAGAGCATACCATAATATAATAAGCTGTCTAAGACAACATTGAGCCGTAGACCATCTGGCAGACACATGTGCAATATCCACCAACTGAAGCACAGTAGGATGTGAAGTAAGAAGATAGAATATACAATCCGCTTAGTTGTCATAACAATCAGCATTTGTTACGAACAAGGAACATACTTCTTTATTCGTGCGTGATAAATCGTTGTTCGGCTAACTGCTCATACTTTGTACCCTTACGGCCATAGTTAGCGTATGGATAGATACTGATACCACCACGTGGAGTAAAGATTCCAGTCACCTCGATGTACTTAGGATCCATCAACTTGATAAGGTCCTTCATAATCGTATTTACACAATCCTCATGGAAGTCACCGTGGTTGCGGAAGCTAAAAAGATATAACTTCAAACTCTTACTCTCAACCATTCGTACGTCTGGGATGTATGAAATACGAATCTCTGCAAAGTCTGGTTGACCTGTAATAGGACATAAACTGGTAAACTCAGGACAGTTGAAGCGTACCCAATAGTCATTATCAGGATGCTTGTTAACAAATGATTCCAACACCTCTGGTGCATAATCCATTCTGTATTGAGTCTTTGAACCTAATGACTTTAACCCTTCATTTTCTCTTTCCATATTCTTCTTTTTAAAGAAATTAAGCCAATAAGTTTAGTACCCTAATGTGCAATAAACGTTATTGGCTTAACTTGTGTTTTATTTAACTTAATGCAAATATCTTCCAAATACTATAGTTTACATCATTATCATAAGCATCCTCTCCCTCATGTTCCTTCAAAGCCTTTACTATGCGAATGGTGATTGGAAGAGCGATAACCTCATAAACTGTCTTCAATAAAACCTGCCAAAGCATGAGCTTTGGGAGTTCTTCTGTTGGAACAACACCGCCCAACGCTAATGGGAAGAAGATAACTGAATCAAAACTCTCACCCACAATAGTACTAAGAATTGCTCGTAATGAGAAGTTACGTCCCTTGTCGCGAATCTTCATCTTACTCATCACATAGGCATTAGCAAATGAACCTACGATGAAAGCTACGAAAGAAGCTGCTGCCACACGTGGAGCCAAACCAAAGATAGCATGGAAACCTGCTTCATTCGTCCAATAAGGGGCACCCGGAATCCAATCACACAACGCACCCATTGACACGAAGAAGAAGTTCATTGCAAAGCCTGTCCATATCAACAGGCGCGCTTTTTGGAATCCCCACACCTCACAAACACAGTCGTTGATGATGTAAGAGATTGGAAAAACAATCAATCCACCTGTCAATGAGATACCTAACACAGAGATTTGCTTTGTCTCGAGGATGTTTGCCGCAATAAGGCAAACGCAAAAGAGGATGCTGAAAAGCATAAACAGCACACTCACTTGTTGTTTACTTTTTGTCATTGTCTTGTTTTGTTAAAGGGGGTTAATCAAGTACCCCTATTCAATAAAGTGGCTGCAAAGGTACACATTTTTATCCAAATAGCCTTAACTTCTTTAGAAAAAGAAAAGTGTGTTAAAACACTGAACTACAATAACAGACGCCCTGTCTGTCAATAGAATCAGTATTCTAACACACTTAAATGATATACAATATAAGTTTAGGCGTAGCTAAATACGATATTGTAAATTGTCTTATAGAAGCTTAATCTTCCCAAGGAGTGAATGCTATTTCTCCCCATTCGTTTTCTTTTGCTTCAAAACCTTCTACTTCACCTGACTCTCCTCTGTCACCAGGTTTAGGATTAGTTGGCTCTACTGGTACACCACTATGGTTACCAAAATGATTGTCAAGAATGTCACCATTAACATTCAGTACGACCTTCTCACTCTGAGGAGCTATATATATCTTCTTCATAATTGTACTCCCTTCTTACTTAATTACAACCTTCTTACCATTCACGATATAGACACCACGAGTTGGATTCTCAACACGACGACCCTGTAAATCGTAGTAAACACCACTCTCTGTGCTATGCTTTGAGTTTTCGATAGTCTCAATACCAGTTGTACCACCATCCTCGAACTCTAAGACAAAGCCCTTAGCTTGTGCCTCAGCATTGGTAAGTACAAGGAAAGCCTTGTTACCAGGGATATTAGTAACATTACTCTTCACCTTATAGAAACCAATTGGGTTTCTGCTATCAGCGGTGTTGATATTGAAAGCACGGATATTATCACGTGTTACATTGTGTTCTGCTCCAGTACCATCCTTTACGGTCAAGCCATTGATAGCCTCTCCAAAGAATGTTCCACAGAGACGGTTATCGCTTGGATTAAACTTTTCATCACCCTGAGGCAACAACTGATTATCAGCAGGATTTGTTGAGTTACACTCCAAAACGACAGCAGTCTGAGCTGGAACAACATCGCCTTGCTGAGCAAGTTTCTTCACTTTTGCGAAGTAATAACCATCTGCATTCTTAGCTTCAACGCCTTCAATAGTATAAGCTTTCACATCACCCTTAATTTGGAATGGGAAGTCTACATAAAGTGTAGTATAATATTTACCATCTCTACCCCTCATGTTAGTAGAAGGCTTTACACCAAAGTAGTTTGTATCATCAACCTTTTCAAGGATCCACATAGCAGCATCCTTTACTACAGGAAGCTCTGCTCCAAACCACTGGTCTGTAGTATTGTTATTGACAAAGTCGAACTTAGGAAGTGCGCCATCATATTCATTATGAGATGTACCTGTTGGATTTGTTGGATCATATGCCTTATTAGCAACTGTAATCTTCTTCAGTCCACCAGACATTAGATAGTAAGTCTGTCCTTGATTAATACGATCAGCATTAATATATCGCTTAACAACGTTTGCAATATCAGTACCTGCGTATGGGCTACTTTCTATCTTTGCCAATGCAAGTTTCAAGACCTCATCCCATACTTTATCTGGGTTATTTGCTTCTAAAGCATTGTACAAACCCATTGATACACCTTTCACTGCTGTCTTAACAGAAGAACCAGCAAGTACTCCCAAAACTCCTGTTGTATATTTTTTATAGAAAGAACAAACAGGCTCCATTGAAGGAACTGTCGCAAAAGCATAGTAAGCATTACGATTATCAGATGTCTTTACAGGCTTCATGTGCATCTTCAAATCCCATTTGCCAATAACCTCTGTATCGATAGCGTAATTAGCTGCAGCTTCTACAAATGGGTCAAGCTGAGTTTTCAGTCTATTCTTCAAAGCCTCGTTCACCTGAGCAATAGCTGGATTTAAGTAACCATTAATAACATCAACACCTTGTGAACGAAGTTTTGTCACATCGAGCCAATTAGGGTTTTTACCATTATTCTCTGTCTTAAGGTGAATAACAGTACCTGGCAATGTCGTTGCCTCAGCCTTAGTGGCATTAGGCTGCGCCGCAATTTTACCAGTTACATAAACATACTGCTTGCCATCGGTACGCTGACGAGCATTTACAATACGATAATAACCATCATCTGGTTTTGTTACAGTAGCTGGTGCTTGTGCTGACGCAGCCACAGAAAAGAATCCTAACACAAGTGTCAGGACTGAGTGTAAATGTTTAACCATAAAGTTTTATATTATGTAATAGTTTTTTTAGCTGATAAGTTCATCCTCTCTAATTCAGCCATACAAAAATAATACTTTATGTAAAAAACAATACAAAAAGGTATGTATTATTAATAAATATTCAACATAACATAGCTTTCATACCTTGTATTTTTAATATCTTTGCAATACTTTCATAGACAGAACTTTTTAATACAGATATTAACGACCTGTGTTTATATTTATAAAAATTCACTTACTATAACTGTATAAAAGCATCATTAAACTCGCACTCATAGCATATTCAACATTCCCAATTACATATAAAAAGGTCGTAAACGCATAAAAAAACATAATTTACCATTGTGATAAGCAGAAAATCATTACTTTTGTAGCCTTATCAAAAGAATGATTAACATGAAGAAGATTATTTTAATGACAGCTCTGGCTACAGCTGTTCTCACTGCAAATGCGCAGGACATCAAGCCATACGAAGAGAAAATGTCTCAGATAGAGGCACAGTTTAAATCACTTGAGGCTGACTATCAGGCTTTCGGTAAGAAAGACCCAGCAACCTTCACGGATGCAGAAAAGGCTAAGTTGAACGAGATTATGAGTAAAGCTGATTCTCTTGACAACTTACAGAAGACTACTGCCTTAGAGATTGCAAGAAAGTTTAAAGACACAAAGTTCCCAGCGAAATACGTTGCTAAGATTATGTATGACGTTGAGTTCGATGAGTTGAAAGAACTTTGCGATCCTAACACTGGCTACTATAACGAGCCTGAAATGACAAAGCCAAAGCAGTTGTTCGAGTCTTATAAGTTGCGTCAGCCAGGTTCTATGTATAAAGACCTCACAATGCAAGACCTCAATGGTAAGCAGGTAAAACTCAGCGATTGGGTTGGTAAAGGCAAGTATGTATTGGTAGATTTCTGGGCAAGTTGGTGTGGTCCATGTCGTGCAGAAATGCCAAACGTTGTAGCAGCTTACAATCGTTATAAGGACAAAGGATTAGAAATTATTGGTGTCAGTTTCGATAGCAAAAAGCTGCAATGGTCTGCTGCCGTTGAGAAGTTAGGTATGACTTGGCCTCAGATGTCAGACCTCAAAGGCTGGGAGTCGAGTGCAGCAGCTGTCTATGGTATCCGCAGTATTCCTTCTAACATCCTCGTCGACCCACAGGGTAAGATTGTTGCAATGGATCTCCGTGAGAACAGATTGCAGGAAGTCTTGGCTGAGAAGTTGAAATAAGAGAAAAGTAATGGTGTGAAAAACAAAAGCCTAAAAGTATAAAAACTTTTGTAAACTCATTCGAGGAAGTGGCAAATTTGTGCCAGACACTCCGATATTTCACATCATATAGACATAAAAGAAGAGTCATATCTAACTCTAATCATGAGTTCAGATATGACTCTTTTTCTTGAATTAAGTATATTGTACTCCAATAAATCTTTTCTATATCATGCTTATACAGCGCTTTACTAATAAGAAGTTGACTCCACCATAACAATCTTTTGCCTGACAATTAACGCTAAATACTATCCGTGTTTACCATTAACACAATATGTGCTGGGCATTTACACAACACGTGCTGAGCATCAACACATCCAAAAAAGATGGGTAGTTACTGATAAGTCAATAGTATCTTGTTTCTTTGCTTTAGCTCAAAAGCAACCTTCTAAGCTAAAGCAAAGGAATAAATTATAGTAAGGAATAGATATAACCTACAAACACAGCCGTAAGCACAGCTCCCTCCCATCGTTCAATCTTGTACTTCGTAAACGAGAAGAGCCATACGAGCATGATTGAGATAACCAGCATAGAAAGGTCTATATAAGTAATACCTTTCAATGTCATTGGGGTTATCATACCCGTAATGCCAAGGATTGCAAGAATGTTAAACACATTAGAACCAAGTGCATTTCCTATTGCAATACCGCTATTTCCTTTACGAGCTGATACAACACTTGTAGCCAATTCTGGAAGAGAAGTTCCTCCTGCCACGATTGTTAAACCAATCACAGCCTCCGATACACCAAGCTTTGTTGCAACAGCCGTAGCCCCTTCTACAAACAAGTTACTACCACCTATCAAACAAAGCAATCCGACGAGAATCCATACAACAGATAACCAAGTAGCCATCGGCTTCTTTCCTTCACCCTCTATAGCCTCTTCAGCATCCGCTCCTTGCTTCTTAGCACCTTTAAGTGTCATATACATAAAAATAAGGAACATCACAAAGAGAATACCAGCATCAAGCCTACTAATATCTCCATCGAGACACATTATCAACAACAAAGCTGATGCTACAAGTGCAAAAGGAATATCCTTTCTTACCGTTGTCTCCATAATCGTCATCGGTGCCACCAATGCCGACACACCAACAATGAGTAAAGCATTAAAGATGTTGGAGCCAACAATATTACCTACTGCCAAGTCTGATGTTCCCTTCAATGCAGAAATAAAACTTACACAGAACTCAGGCATACTTGTACCCATTGCGACAATTGTCAATCCTATCACTATCTGCGGCATCTTCATCTTCTCAGCTACAGCCACAGCACCATCTGTCAAGCGGTCAGCACCCCATAGAACGAGGGCTATACCCACGACAATAAATAAAATATTCAGTAACATTAATTCTTAAAATATAGAATAAATAAAATACACTTAAGGGATAGAACACTTACTTCAACATCTTCCTACGATCCAGAATCTTGATTGTTCGTCCATGAATCTCTATCGCCCCCTCTTTCTCAAAGTCAGATAGAACACGAAGCAAGGAGAACTTCTGGATACCAAACGAGTCTGCTATCTCCTGACGTGAACGCTCCAAATGTACCTCATTACTGCCCTGCTCTCCTGCACGTTCCATCAGAAGATAAGCAACCTTCTCACGTACAGTAAACAGACTAAGCACCTTCATCTTCTGCGTCAAGAACACATCAATATTTGAGAGAATACGAATATAGTTCATACGAATCGTCTCATCCAAATCTATTAGACGCTTCAACTCCTCTGGACGCATGCGAAATAGCTGTACTTTACCATCTGTTTCGACACTGACAGGTAGACTCCTGTCCTTAGAAAAGATAAAAGCAGGAGCTACCATATTGCCACTATGCAATCGACTCACCTCTACCTGTTTGCCCGATAAAGCTGCCATACGACAGATAAGCTTACCACTTACAACAATATCAACATACTTGCAAGGCATACCCGCTAAGGCATATACCTCATGTGAAGGCAGAGATACAAGCTGATAACTAATATTTCCTAATGTTAGGTCTATTTCAATCTCACTCATTCCTGCAAAAAGTGGACAGGAACGGAGTGCTTTCATCACATTATCTTCCATGGTCACAAAGTTACGAAGATTCTCTTGATTACTACGAATTTAACTCGATTTAACTCAACTTGGACACATTTGTTACCCTGCTTTTTCCTCGATTATATATAATTTTGCACAAAAATTAAACGAACAAGATAAAGTAAAGATAACAATGACACAAACATTTTCTCAAAGCACTATCCCTTTTAAAGCATGGGACCTCGACCTACTTGTAGACTATGTACTAAAGTTTCATCATCGTTACATTCGCAAGCAGGGTGAGGAACTTGCTATCAGATTGAACTCACTTACAGCTAATCATCCTGAACTCGACCGTGTAGTAGATCATTTCCGCAACAGTGTTGCCGACCTCGACCTCCACTGTCAGAAGGAAGAGAATATTCTCTTTCCATACATTATCGACATTTTCAATGCAGCTGAGTATGGTCAAGAGCATGCACCTTTCCATTGTGGTACAATCCAACATCCGATCAATGCAATGATGGCTGACCACAACGACGAGATAGAACGTCATGAGCGTATTGCAGAACTAACAAATGATTACACAGCCCCTGAGGGTGCTGAACCAGAATATGTGAAGGCACTTGCAGACCTTCGTCAGTTCCGCGACAATCTCCTCGAACATATCTTCGTAGAAAACGAGATAATATTCCCACGGGCATTAATGATGGAATAAGATAATGAAAATCAAACGTGCTTACGCGCCGGTTGAAGAAACCGACGGTTATCGAATCCTCGTTGACCGATTATGGCCGCGAGGTATCAGTAAAGAAAAGGCACAAATCGACCTTTGGTTGAAATCTGTTGCGCCAAGTAATGAACTACGTAAGTGGTTCGGTCATGACCCCGACCGGTTTGCAGAGTTCTCTGAACGATATCGTGCAGAGTTAACTGCAAGTGGAGCCTTAGACGAACTGCGTGCTGTCCTCAAGGAACATCCTACCGCTACCCTACTCTTTGCGGCACATGATGAGGAACATAACAACGCGGTTGTATTACAACACCTGCTTGAAAAGGAATAATCTTTTATTCCATTAAAGCAGGAGGAGCAAAAGAAACAAAGTGAGAAAGCAAAACAAAAGGGGGCAGACATCGACGTCTGTCCCCTTTCTTGTTGCTCTTTTCTGACACACACTCAAGGTATCAGAAACTGATTCCTTAACGCTTTAAGGTGAAAGACTTTACGCCTTTATCGGTGTTAAGCTTCAAGACAAATACCTTTGGCTGAACACCAGATAAGTCAATACGCTGCTGATAACCGCCTTGCTGCAAGAGACTACCGTCTGTTGAGAAAAGCTGATACGTCTGATACTTGCCGTTAATGGTCAGTTCTGAACCGCTAACAATTGGTAACAGTGCATCATCATCACCACCAGCAACATTGCTGATACCTGCAGTGATAGGTTGAGCAAGCAACTTCACGATGATAGGTTCTGCCCCACGTGTCTGGACAAGTAGTGCAGCAGCGTGCGTCTTTGAGTCATTACTTTTGAAGCCAACGGCAATCGAACCACCTTCGAGTGGCAACTTCTCATGTGAAAGTTTAAAATACTTCTTCTGAGCGGAAGGTGCCAAGGTAATTGTTACAGGTGCCGTTGTACGATCACTATATATATTAAGTGGCTGAGGTGTCATCTCTTGTCCTGGACGGAATACAAACTGAATGAAGTCATTGTCAACACTCAGTTCTGGAAGGTCAGTACGTCCGAAGGTTACATCATCAATCATAAAGTTCAGGGAAGTAGCATTACCCCCCACAGGACTATAGTAAGAAAAAGCCACATGGAACTTATCATCGATTGCAAGTCCTTCTACTTTAGAAAGGTCTATACGATAATCAAACCACATATCAGGCTCCAACTTAACCCCTGCTGGGACATATTGAGATATATCTAAGAAGTAAGGTGTAGCCTTACCATCCTTCTCTGTGATGATATAAAAGCCGAACAGTTCTTCGCCATTAGTAGTCTGATTACGATACATCAAACTGAATGTTAAATCCCTACTTTGTGCATTCTTATAAGATAGGGTTGGAGAAATAAGCCAGCTTTCATGCTCACGTCTATCCTCAACACCATATTTCAAGAAAGAAATCTGTGCTACTTCATTCTCTACAACCGACTGATCTGCATTCTTCTGTTGCCATGCATAGAATGGACGTTCACCACGTATAGTGAGGTTCTGCCAATCCTTCAAGCCGAGAATACGTGTATGGCGCAAGTCTGAGAAAGTCTCATTAAGGACTGCTAAAGGTTTGCTATCTGCATCCTTCAGCATTGCTTCTTCAATCTTATCGAATGTTTCTCGTTCATCTACTGTATTTGGACTGATCGTAACACGCTGCACTTCTACACTCTCTGAAGATACAAAGCGTACGAGGGTAGGACGATGCGTACCCACAACATATTTACCATCTGCATCGCCTACTGTGAGTGATTTCCAGTGACCACCACCATCAATAGAATATTCGGCAGTACACTTTGCAGCACTGCTTACTGGAGATAGCTGAAGTGTATTAACTCCATTGGCAACCAATTCATCATAGTAGAGTGTATCCTTTGCTGCCAACGTAACATTACTTTTACTATTCCATTTACCATTAAGTTTCCAATAACCTAAGTCAAACTTATGATAACCCTTCCACGCATCACCAGTAAAGCGACTGTCCATCGCACGATTATCCGTGAAATTCTCAACTAAATCAGCTGAAGTAGCAGCCTCAGAAACACCCTTAAGTTTGATAACCAACGTATCTGCCAAGACACTTGAAACCCTCAACTCTGCCTCATAGACTCCTGCTTTACGTGGTGCGAAGGTCACCTTTACAGGACGATGATAGAGCTTACCAGAACTTGTCGCATAGTAATACTGTCCCACATCAATGCGGAAAGGAGAATTTGCATCATGCTTCAGAGCAAGGTTAACATTCGTAATAACATCCTTTATATCAAAATCAAGTAACTGTTCGTCAGTCTTGTTAGGTGCTGCACTCATCTCACGAACCTGTCCCGACTTAAGTTTTATCGTTGGAGTAGTACCTGCTTTCTTAAAATATGCAGTCAAATTGAGTGATCCACTGTTTTCAGCATCAGCACCAGAGAAGCGGAGTTTATAGGTATTACTACCCACATAAACGCCTGCTACCTGTGGCGTAATTGTCAGATTAGCTTTAATAGTACTATTCTTTGGTAATTTCTCAACATCTAACTTCATTACAGAAGAAGACTTAGTACCCCCGAAGTTTGGTGTCTGATCAGCACTAAGGTGCATACCCTGTAAGGCGATTGGGAAGGTTGTAGCTTGTCCGACCTCACCCATCATCGTACGATACTGTGGAAGAATAGCTACGAGTGGAGTTTTATCCTTGTCTGATAAACGTAATACACTGAAGTCGTCCATGCGTACCTGACTTCCTGGAGCTACCAAAAGAGCAAACTCTAACTTCACTGCACCAGCTGGACAAACCGTACGGAACTTCAAATCGCCATACGCTTTCATACGTCCAAAGTAGATATCAGGATTATTAATAAAGTCTTTTTCGGTAGAAACGAGTTCGTTACCAGCAGCATCCAACCAACGCAAAGCAAGACGGAATGGACCTTCCCTGCGCTTGCTCTCTATCGTACTATAATGTACAAGACATTCTAATTCATCGCCTTGCACTACCTCCTTTCCTGTACGCTTAAGGTCAATCACCTGCTTAAGACATCCCTCCACATTAGCAGCAGTCTCAATACCAACACCGAAACCAGTATCACTACTGTATCGATCACCAGCCCTCAATTGAGTAACAGTTCCTGCAGTAACCCAATGCGTAGGCTTACCATCATTAAATGAATAGAAAAAAGGATCATCTAACAACTCTACCGTTGTCTGCTCAGTAGCAACTTCTCCCATAGGTTTAGCCGCTCGAGGTGTTCCATTTTGCGCGTATGCTGTACTTGTAAAACTAACTAAACAAAGGCTTACAAACAGCTTTGCAGATAAGTAAAAATTCTTCATTGACATCTAATTTTTGATTAACATACCGCAAATATAAGAATTATTTACACACAAACAAAGTTTTATTACATTTTATTTTATTATCTCCTAAAAATAATATTATTCCAAACTAAAAGGTGTATAATCACCCATTAATTATAAGTAAATGGTGGTTTTATTAAGCTTATTAGCCCTATAAGCCCAATATGGCTTATAGGTCAAATTGTCAGAAACGACAGACAAAATGTCGCAAAACTTCTAATGGTATGCTCCTTGCATAATAGTCAGTACAAAACATTAACAAACAAATTAAAGAAAAGGAGATAAAATTATGTATAGAAATTCATGGTTACCAGAGGTTTTCAATGATTTTTTGAACACTACAAATATGCCTAAGGCAAATCCAACAGCACCAGCTATCAACGTACTGGAGTCTGAAAAAGATTATATAGTAGAACTTGCAGCACCAGGTCTGAGCAAGGAGGACTTCGATGTTAATATCAACAGCGATGGCGACTTGACTATCAAGATGGAAAAGAAAGCCGAGGAGAGCGAGCAAAAGGCTCATTACCTCCGTCGTGAGTTCGCATATAGCAAGTATGAGCAGACACTGATTCTGCCTGATGATGTTCAGAAGGAAAGTATTGCTGCACGTGTTGCAAACGGTGTACTCACCATTACCTTGCCTAAGATTAAGGTTGAAGAGCAGAAGGTTGCACGCCAGATTACAGTGGGCTAAACGCTCCACTACTCCCTGATGAAAGGTTTTTGTTCTGACGCTATAAGCTGAAGAACCTTGATAAAATGGATTAGTTATTGGTGAATATGCCCCCAGACAGAATATGTTTGGGGGCTTTTTTGATTCTTCCGATAACAGTTTATCCCCTTACCATTCAATGTCTGTAAACTATTTTCATGGAATTCAAAACCAAAACATGCTCTTTTAGCTTCTAAAAGACGCTTAATTGACTTGCAAAAGGTGCCCTTTTAAGGTCCAACTAACGCCCTTTTGAGGTCCTATTAAGCACCTTTCACTTTACTACTTTGTAATCAATTGATTTCCTGTTAGTTACAAACTTGCTTTTTACTCGTGTTTTTGTCCTTATTTATAGCTGTTTTATTCGAAATTATGTAATGATTTTTCAAGTTCTCCTCTACGACTTTGATGGCTTAAAACAAAAAGGGTTTCTGTGTCGAAGGGTAATAACAAAATAGATGGTTTGACCGTCTTAGCTATATTTCTGTTTTATCCTTAACTTTTGTTCTTTCGCTAAAGCTATATGAAAAACACCTATACTCGCCCTTAAAACAAGAAGAAATACAACACTTTTTATAACAACAACTTGACAAGTTAGCAGATTATACGTATATTTGCGAGTGAAGACAATAATATTCATTTAAGGAAGACGATGAAGACAAAGCATACTATCCCCATTATATTGGCTGCTTTCTTACTCTCATGTACAGGAAAGACTAACGGACAATCACAACAGTCAGCAGAGAAGACTCTCACTGTTGAGCAAGCAGCCACTGCTAAAAAGCAACGTTTGGCGCCTCCTCCTGGCTACAAAAAAGTAAAACTTACTGAGGGTACATTTGGTTCGTTCCTACGAAATTTACCACTTAAGCCTGTTGGAAGTGACTTACATTATTATAATGGTAGCATCAAACGGCGAAATTATACTGGTGCGGTAGTAGACATTGACTTTGGTCATGGAGAGGTAGAACAGTGTGCAGACGCTGTTATCTACCTAAGAGCCTTATGGCTTTGGCAGACAAAACAGTATGACAAGATTCACTTCAACTTTACCAATGGCTTCAGAGCTGATTACGTTCGTTGGGCAAAAGGAGAGCGTATCCACATTGATAAGAAGACATGGCGGTGCTGGTATAGTAAGGACACTGCTGCAGATTATTCTTATAAGACATTCCGTAAGTATTTAAATCTCGTCTTTACGTATGCAGGAACAGCCTCACTTGAAAAGGAGTTAACTACTATTACAGGCAAAGAATTGCAGGTTGGCGATGTGATTATCAACGGTGGTCATCCCGGACATACCGTCATTGTTGTAGACAAAGCAGTCAACAAGAAGGGAGAAGCCGTCTACCTGCTTGCACAAGGCTATACGCCAGCGCAAGAAATTGAGATTTTTAACCAGTGGTTCAGCATTAATCCACAGATTAAATACCTTGACACTCCAGGCTGGTATTTCCGTGGTAACTATGCAAAACGATTTTAGTTAGCCGTCAATTACCCTTAGAATAGACAAGAAAAAAGCACTGTGAGTTCGGTCACAGTGCTTTTATTGTTTCGTTTTCTGACTTGAAAGTAATATTACAATCTGTCATCAATATTATCGCCCTCTGTTGGTTTCATATCCTCTTCAAAGTTGGTGATACCAGCCTTAACGAGAATTTCATACCACTGAAGGAGCTTCTTGATATCGCTTGTGTGTACACGATCACGGTCGAAGTCAGGAAGAACCTCTGCAAAGTAGTTCTGCAACTCCTTAGCTGAAGCCTTGCGCCAGTTCAGAGAAGCCACCTTGCCCTCTTCCTTGTCACGCAACTTTGCCAAGACCTCACCCAATGGAACATCGTCAGACTCAGTGAACATAGCAATATCAGCAAGACTCGTCACACGGTCTGTGCCAAATGCAGGCTGACGCTTGTGGCTCTCATCAAGCGACTCAACAATAAGATTCATTTTACCACGGCTTACCAGCTTATAAAGACCTGGCTTACCTGCGATTGAAAGGATTGTCTGTAACATTTTAATCTATTCTTGTTTATAATTTAATTATTCTGAAATAACGGAAAGCAAGTGGTCTACCTGTGGAGCGAGAGGGCATATACCATCGTTGATGATTTCATAATCACTACGTCGTATCACTTCCTCTTGCGGCAGTTGACATGCTATCCACTCAAGGGTCTTTTCCCTACTAATACTATCACGTGCCATCACACGACGAATACGTACTTCTTCTGGCGCCGTGACGCATACTACTTTATCAATGTGAGTACGCTTATCAAAACCGCTATCAAAGAGTATCGCACTTTCAAGCCACGATTGACCCGATTGCTCAAAATCATGAGCTACAGCAGGATGTATCACGGCATTGACCGCCTGTACATGCGTCTCACTCTGTAAGAGATAGGCTGCAAGAATGGCTTTTTGCAAGACACCATCACGGAAGACATCCTCACCGACAAGTGCAGAAAGCTGTTGTTGTAGTGGTTGAGAGGTGCGCATCAATTCCTTTGCGTGCGCATCACAATCGTAAACAGAGATACCTCGTTCCGCAAGAAGCTTACAGACGTAAGACTTTCCGCTACCAATACCACCAGTCAACGCTACTATCATCGCTGTTCAATGAGATAATCAACCGTATTTACTTCTGGGTGAACGTTGCGTACACCATTAGGAGAACTTATCACATAGATAGGACATTTCTCGCTATTATTTTTCTCTATATCTTCGTAGTTGACTACAACACGGAAGCCTACAGGGAGAAGTTCCTTTGTCTCCGCATTCTTGGGCATCGAACGCATACGATAGGCACCTACCACAAACTTCACTTTTATCTTGCTTGGGAAGGTACGCATCACCTTGTTGTCAGGCATATTGACAGCTTCAATTGGTACCTCAACCGTCTCCTCTGTAAGTACATCTGGATAGAGTTTCATCTTTACACTGGAAGGAACACACTTGGCATTCGTAAACTTTCGGAGGTCTACAGTCAACTCCTTGACATCTGTGAAATTGGTAATATACTGTCGCTCTGTATAGACTGTTTGAATACTATCCAACACATTACGCGCTGCATAAACCTGAACGCTATCTGGAGTAAAGTCTACACGAGCAAGATAATAATTATCACCAGGTGTTACTGTCCCCAAAAGGCGTACAGGTACCTTTTTATGACGACCAAAGTTAAATGAGAAAGAGAACTTTCCCGCCTTGACAGAAGCTATCTTTGAACTCTTTGACAGTTGAAGATAAATCTGACGTTGAAGGTCTGCAATGGGTACATCTCCCTTACTTCGTCCGTCACTATGAACTTTGTAGTCGACATAGATAGGACGGAATGTATCATCAAGACCATAATACGCAATCATATATCCCTTGTCTCGCACAGTAAAACGGACAACAGAATCAAGGTCACTGGTAATAACCACATTACGAGGAACACCCGTCATGCGAAGTGGTATACTGAACTCACGCTCATAGGTTTCGTTCAGTGTCATTATCAACCAGAACCCTCCACTCAATACCAAGAAAAACAAAAAAATCAGAAACTCCTTGTTGAAGATCCTCAACAAGAAGTTCCTGAAGGTACTGAATGTATGAAGCGATTTGCCTGTTTTCATCAAATGCTTTCCTTCTTTTCTACCAATAAGGTTTACTTAGTCTGACCCTGCTGAGAAGCCTGTACGTTTGCGAATACGTAGTTCTTATCAACAGTGATAACAACACCACGTGCAATCTCAACTTCAACCTTATTGGTTGTCATATCAATATGCTTTACTGTGCCATAGATTCCACCACCAGTCACAACAGAATCACCTGCTGAGAGAGCATTCTGGAAAGCACGAATCTCCTTCTGCTTCTTCTGCTGTGGACGAATCATGAAAAACCACATGATGGCGAAGATAGCTACCATCATGATAATCATAGGCATTGGGCTGCCTTGACCTGCAGCCTGTGCTGCGAGGATTAATGTTGTATTCATTATTTATCAGTTATTATGTTCTTAATTTATGAGCGTGAAAAGGAGGCTATAGGCAAGCATAACGTCTGAAAGGCTTTTATAAACACTCATCATTATTATGCTAAACAAGCCTCTTTCGTGACGATTCTTAAAAGCTTTCCGCCTATGTCTTTATTCCTTATTCTCCACCTGATCAGTTGCTTGCTGCTGACGATAAGCCACACGCTGAGCAGAAGTTTGCGCAATCGTTGGGCGACGTCCCTCACGACGTGGTACTCTTTCCTCTTGGCGATCATTGCGAGGACGATGCTGACGAGGCTCAGGCATTGTCTTCATCATCTTACCAGTCTGTATGAGATGACGTGCAATTGTATCAAGCATACCATTGATATATCCACCACTTCGCGGTGTACTATACAATTTAGCCAAGTCAACATACTCGTTGATGGTCACCGTTACTGGGATATTAGGGAATGTAAGCATCTCAGCAATAGCTATCTGCATGATGACAACATCCATATAAGCCAAGCGAGAGAAATCCCAGTTGCGACTTGACTCACTCATATAACGCTGATAATCGTCTGCATTGAGGATAGTTGAACGGAAGAGTTTAAGTGCAAAGTCACGGTCCTCTTCGTCACGATATTCTGGCAGAAGTTCTTGATCAGCACCGTTAGCAGGGTCGAATCGTTTGATAGTCTTGATAACGAAGGTATCAACAACTTCCTTATCATCATTCCAATAAAGACTTTTCTCCTCCAACACAGCATCCAAATCAGGATTCTCCTGTATGAGAGTACGATATATTTTACGCCACACCTCACGGTCTGCCTCGTACGAATCATCATCACTTGCCATGTACTCTTGGTAGATAGTGCTCTGTTCAATCTGATCACAGAGTTTACGAACAGCCTCCATATCATCTTCCCAACGACGTTTTTGTGATTCCATGAAAAGATTAAGCTGCTTATTCTCTTCCAACTGAACAGCAAACTTATTGTTTACAAAACGACTTGAGGGAGCCTCAGTCCCCTCACGGTTGGCACGATTTGCAGCTATCTCCACGCGATGGCGCTCCTCTTGCGTGACTGATACGATTAAGGCCAAGAGGTAATTGTAGAGGTCATACGCTTTCGCCAAGCTGAAAAGAAGTTCCTTCTCAGCATTGTCCATATTCCTGTTACCGTTCTGATAGTATGCATAGGTTAACTGGACAATCTTAATTCTTATTAATTCCCTATTGATCATTGTCTTTTCTAAAAGATTGTGTTTCGTATTGAATACTTTATTTTGCAAATGTAGGAAATTTCCTTCGTACATGCAAACATTAGTATCTTTTTCTATGTTTTTTTAGAGAATACTTGCTCAATCCATTGAAAAGAAGTAACTTTGCAACGCTTTTTGCAAATTGAGGATTGAAAGTTGTGATATTCATTAGATTTCCAATTCCTTAGTCTCTCAGTGTGTGATGGCGAATTAAAGTTCATATTAATTTAGAGTAACACAGAATTATGAAAGAAATTAAAGTAACAGGTCAGAAGCGTACAGACCTTGGAAAGAAAGCTTCTAAGCAGCTCCGTAAGGAGGGTTTGATTCCATGTAACCTCTATGGTGAGGCACAGCAGGATGGCAAGCCAGTAGCATTCTCATTCACAGCTCCTATGTCAGAGTTGCGTAAGTTGGTTTATACACCACACATCTACGTTGTAGAGTTGATTATTGATGGTGAGAGACGTACTGCAGTTCTTAAGGAACTCCAGTTCCACCCAGTAACAGACGCTCTGCTTCACGTAGACTTCTATGAGGTGAACGACCAGAAGCCAATCGTTATGGGTGTACCAGTTAAGCTCGTAGGTTTGGCACAGGGTGTTCGCGATGGTGGTCGTATGAACATGTCTATCCGTAAGATTAACGTTAAGGCTCCTTATCAGCAGATTCCAGAGCACCTCGATATCAACGTTACTGAGCTTCGTCTTGGTAAGAGTATCAAGGTTGGCGAGTTGAGTTTCGAGGGTCTTGAGTTGGTAACTCCAAAGGAGGTTGTAGTTTGCTCTATCAAGGCTACACGTAATTCTATCCAGGCTGCGCAGGCTGCTGCAGCTGCTGGGGCAGAGTAATCTCTACGACAATAATTAATTCAATATAAGAATTGGACAAGTATTTGATTTGTGGATTGGGTAACCCCGGTTATGAATACGAGGGAACCAGACACAATACAGGATTTATGGTATTGGACGCTTTCGCTAAAGCGTCCAATATTGTTTTTGAGGATAAGCGTTATGGTTTCGTTGCTGAGACAACGGTCAAGGGTCGCAAGATTATTCTTTTGAAGCCTACGACATTCATGAATCTCTCTGGAAATGCCGTACGCTACTGGCTCAACAAGGAGAATATCGACCAGAGTAGACTCTTGGTTGTCTCTGACGATGTTGCCCTTCCATTAGGTGCTTTCCGCTTGAAAGGAAACGGATCTAATGGTGGTCACAATGGTTTAGGACATATCCAGCAACTTATCGGACAGAACTATGCTCGTCTGCGTATGGGTGTTGGTAACGACTATCCACGTGGTGGACAAGTTGACTGGGTATTAGGTCGCTACTCTGACGAGGAGATGAAAGAACTTCAGCCAGCTATCGACTTGGGCGTAGATATCATCAAGAGTTTTGCCCTTGCTGGTCTCGACATAACAATGAACCAGTTTAACAAACTTGGAAAGAAGTAATCGCACATCCTCTTTAATATATTATGAGACTATGAACGATATTGCAAGAATTGACAAATGGCTATGGGCTGCCCGCATCTATAAGACCCGCTCCATCGCTGCAGACGCCTGCAAGAATGGTCGTGTTACGATAAAAGGTATCAACGTAAAACCTTCCCACACAATCAAAGCGGGTGAAGTGGTGAGTGTTAAGAAGTCGCCTATCACCTATTCGTTCAAGGTTCTCAAACCGATTGAACAACGTGTTGGTGCAAAACTCATCCCTGAAGTCTACGAGAATGTGACCGATGCTAAGCAGTACGAACTCTTAGAGATGAGCCGTATCAGTGGTTTCATCGACAGAGCACGTGGAACAGGACGCCCAACAAAGAAGGACCGCCGTCAGATGGATGCTTTCGTCGACCCTGCCCTATTTGGTTTTGATGAGGACGATGATGAGGATGAAACATTCTAAAATCGTTGTCTGATAGGTTAAAACAAACTGATTGACAGCATGACATAGGCTATATCCCACTGACATTTCAACAAAGGTTATTGTAAAAATATAGGAATGCACGACTCATACTCCGCTAATAATAATCATAAACGGATGTAAGAGCCGTGCATTCTTATATAAAAACAAGCCATTATCTTGACAGAAAAGCGCTATCTAAACCATTGCAAGAGCCTGCGAAATATTATTACAAAAAACTCATATCATATTGTCTAAAAAGGATTGAAAAGCTCCTTTTCACACACATCTATAACTATCAATAAATCAACCGATTACAAAGCACTACTTTAAAAGATGCCTAATTGGACTTCAAAAGGGCGTTAGTAAGACCTCAAAAGGGCACCTTTTGCAAGCTAAAAGAGCGTCTTTTAGAAGCCAATTGAGCATCAATAAAAATAGAAGATGTGAAATATTCTTACAAAATTCACAAAGACAAACATCCTAATCCTACTCCCTCTACATCTATAAAACTCTCACAACGACTACATACTTATCCCATTTCTATAAAACCTTAACAAATCCTTTGTTGCTGTTAGTTTTTTTTTATACCTTTGTAACAAATAATCATATATAAATAAAAGAATGAAGAAATTACTAATTTTTGCACTATTCCTCGGCTTACAAACAGTGGCTATGGCTCAGGAATCTAACGGATTAGAAAAGGACAAAGCCGTTTACTTGGAACTATTGGGCGCATCAAACCTTGCAGGTATCAACTATGATGCACGTTTCAACAACCACACTCGCTTCGGATGGAGAGCCGGATTGAGCTTCGGTTATGGTCATAATTCCAGCATTTTCTGGGAAGGTTCAGACGTACGTGGCTATGCTGTACCATTGGAAGTTAACTATCTCTTGGGTAGCCAAAAGAACAACCTTGAGGTTGGTGTAGGTGCCAGTGTAGGTATATACAATATACACGGTATCTTTGTGGAGTCTGTAGATGGTCCGAAGTCTTCGTTGTCAGCTAACCAACAGAAGCATGCTGTGGGAGAGTATAACACTCCAGAAGGAACAAAGACCTGGCTGGCTTACAATGAGAGTCGTAACAAATTCGGCTACTATATCTTTGGAAACATCGGCTATCGTCACGTATCTAACAAGGGTTTCCTGTTCCGTGCAGGTTTCAGTCCTTCTTTTACTATTGGCGAGAAGAATGCAGTTAAGAAAGCATTCTTCTATCCATATCTCGGCTTCGGTTGGGCATTTTAATTGAGAAACAGATAAAAACAAAAGCAGGGACGCACTTATCGTACGTCCCTGCTTTTGTTATATAAGGAACAACTAAGGGATTACCTTATCTATTACACAACCATAATTAACTTCGTCATCACGCTTCATTTCCACATACACTGAGTCAAATGGAGTGTAAGTATCATGAAGATAAAAATAGACTTTACTTCTTATCTTAGTACTATCACCAGAATCCATGAATTCAGATGCAACCTCTATATTCCGGAGATGACGTGAGAAGACTTTCGTTGGACAGATTGATTGAAATCCATTATTAGTAACCTGCTGTACAAAGTTACTACTGCCATAGATGTGGGCGAGCTTTATAAGCGATGCTTTATCTACTGGTTTCTGCTGTGTTTCGTGGATATATCGAATATAAAAATCTGTTGCTAAATCCGACTGATCCCATGCCTTTGGTATTGAATAAGACTTAACTTTTCCACCTTTAGAGAAGGCTAATACAAAAGGAAAGCCTTCATCTGTCTCAGCTTGATAGATACCAACAGAAACGTATGCCGTAGTGTTAGTAATCTCAATGGAAGGACGAACATAGAGTTGATAGGTACTATCTGTACTAATAAAGTCGTCTACCGTAAATTCCTTTTTATCAAAGAGTAGCTTACCTTTCTTTGATACGGTAACAAGTAGTTTCTTTTCAAACATCTTGTAGTATTTTATCTTCCTCTTGGTATCCGCAGTTTGTATAAGAACATGCCAATCATCGTAAACGGTATCGACGACTGTTTCCAAATTTTTAAAGACACGTTGAGGTAAATCTGTTTGCTTTTGAACAACAACGGAATCCTTTTTAGGAAAAGCCTTAACCACTTTTCGACTCCCATCGGTACATGCAACTATTATTACCATACCAAGGAATGCTAAAAGAGATGTGGCAATAAACTTTGCCAATCGATGCTTTTTCATAATTTTCTTTTTACTTAAGATTAGTCCTAAAACCTTAATCCCAATTAGTTATAACCCTTAACCACTTTTTAATATATTATCGAACAAATCGTTTGTCATATGTAACGAAAGTATTACGAACTACTCCAAGTTAGAGAGTCAGACAAGATGATGACATAAAATGAAAGAGATTCGAAAACAAAACGATTACGAAAGATAGAACTCAACTCTGTATATAGGATAACTTACTTTATATAACGATAAAATCCTTTACCATTATATACCGATTTGCTAACACTAAACTCTTTGCAGAATATTGCCAAAAATAGAATGGAATCAACGTATTAAGATTTATCAGAAACTGATGAATTAAAATCTCGAGAATAAAGAGTTCTTTGATAAAAACCATAAACGGTCTCCCGCTTTCTTATAAAAACGGAAGACCATTGCATTTTCATTCTATTATGATTAGCCTTACTTTACAGGAATCTCCTCCAAAGTCTGAACGAGAAGTTTCCAGAAAGGCTCAACAGTTGCTATCTCAAGACGCTCCTTCGCTGTATGTGGACTGCGGAGAGTTGGACCAAGACTAACAACGTCCATACCTGGATACTTGCCAAGGATAACTGAACATTCAAGACCAGCGTGGTCTACCTGCACAATACCCTCTACACCATTCTGCGCCTTATAAACCTTCTTCAAGAGGTTAAGGATTTCACTCTCTGGGTTTGGATCCCAACCACCATATTGGCCACTGAAGACTGTCTTCATGCCAGCCATATTGAAGCAGCTCTCTAACTGGGCAGAGATATAGTCTCTCATGTCCTCACGGCTTGAGCGAGCAAGAATCATAATAGAGGCCTTAGTTGGCTCAATATGTATAATTGCAAGGTTTGACGAAGTCTCAACAACATCTGGATAAGAAGGAATCATACGCAAAACGCCATTATGACAGGCATAGATTGCATTGATTAACTTCTCCTGAACATCTGCAGGAACAAGGTTTTCAGGCTTCTCTACATCCTCTACAAAGAACTCTACATTAGGTTCAATACCCTTGAATTCATCTTCGAGGAGTGCCTTCTGACGAGCAACCATATCCTTCAAAGCTGCAACCTTGCTCTGTGGCAATGCCAAAACAACCTCAGCCTTGAATGGAATAGCATTGCGCATATTACCACCTTCCCAAGAAGCTAAACGCACACCGAGTTCATTAGCTGCATTGCGAACAAAGCGAACCATCTCCTTATTAGCATTGGCACGCCCTTCATTGATTTCAAGACCAGAGTGACCACCACGGAAACCCTTCAAAGTTACCTTGACAGCAGTTTCTTGATCATTTGCAACTTCCTTATACTCTACGGTTGAAGTAATGTCAACACCACCTGCAGAACCAATGACAAACTTACCCCATGTCTCAGAGTCAAGGTTCATAAGGATATCACTGTGCAACTCACCACTTGGCATTTCGTTGACACCATACATACCCGTTTCCTCATCACGAGTAATCAATGCCTCTACAACACCATGCTTCAAGGTCTTATCTTCCATGACAGCCATGATAGCAGCAACACCGATACCATCATCAGCACCAAGTGTAGTGTTGTTTGCATATACCCATCCATCCACGATATGTGTCACGATAGGGTCTGTTTCAAAGTTATGATTACTATCTGGGACCTTCTGTGGAACCATGTCCATGTGCGCCTGCAACAGAACTGTCTTACGATTTTCATATCCCGGTGTAGCAGGCTTGCGCATTACAACATTGCCACCAGCATCTACGTATGATTCAACACCAACTCTTGCAGCAAAGTCTAACAAGAACTTCTGTACTTTCTCTGGCAATCCAGAAGGACGTGGAACCTGTGTCAGATCATCGAAATTTCTCCAAAGGCCTTCTGGCTTAAGATTTCTTATTTCACTCATAATGTTGATTTTAAAAGGTTATTATCATTGTTTATTCATTCGTTCAAAACTATTTTCCTCTACATTACTTTGCTGGACGAGTAAGCTCTGTTGGACCACCCAATGATACTGGCGTCTTAGTGAAACTCAGTGCAATCCATGCATAAACACCTAAGAGAATAACCAATAAGGTTTGAATGGTATGTACAATCAGCACAAAATAGAGTGCCTGATTGTCTGCCACTCCATAAAGTATCAGCATTGTTTTAACAGCAAAGTGCCATGGTCCTGCTCCGTTAGGCGTTGGTACAATAACAGCTACCGAGCCAACAACAAAGCTAACAAGCGCACAAGAAAGACCGAGGTTTGCTGTTGCATCAAAACAATAGAATGTCAAGTAATAATGAAGGAAGTAACTTCCCCATATCGCCAGACTGTAGAAGATAAACAAGGGAATATTCTTTACTTTACGCAAAGAACTTATTCCCTGCCATATACCACCTAACATCTCCTTCACTTTCTTATAGAAAGATAGGTGACGTAGCACATAATAGAAGAGGATAATTGATGCAACACCACAGATAGCCGTTACCAGCCAGCCCGTTGGTGAGAACATACCGAAGACATCATCAATACGTGTACCTGTCCTTGAAAAGAAGTTCGTAAAAACTCTTATCTGCATCAAAAAGGCTGTGGCACTGATAAGTAATACAATAAGCGTATCTACTGCACGCTCAGTTACTACTGTACCAATAGCTTTTGGAAAGGCTATCTTATCATATCTATTCAACACTCCACAACGAGCAAACTCACCAATGCGGGGAATAAGTAGACTGACAGCGTAAGAAAGAAAGATAGAGTTAACACAGACCGATGCGCGTGGATGCTCACCGATAGGCTCAAGACTCTGCTTCCATCTCCACCCACGAAAAGCCTGCGCCAGTATGCCGAAAGGGAGTGAGAGAATCATCCAGGTCCAGTTCATCTCATGTAGCAGTACATGTTTGATACTGGAGAAGTCGAATCCCCTATACATCCAATATAGGATTGCACTTCCAAGTAGTAACGGCAATGCAATCTTCACAGTATTGTTGAACAGTTTCTTCGTCCTCATATAATGGAGCAAAGATAATTAAAATGTTTTTTAATGCAAAATAAAATGAGTATCTTTGTAGGCAAATAAAGAAAAATTATGAAATTAGTCAAGCCAAAGAAGAATTTGGGTCAGCACTTCCTCACTGACTTAAGCATAGCTCGCCAGATTGCTGACACCGTTGATGCCTGTCCTGATATCCCAGTGTTAGAGATAGGACCGGGTATGGGTGTCCTTACTCAATATCTTGTTGAGAAGCCACGTGAAGTGAAAGCTGTAGAGATAGACTCGGAAAGTGTTGCTTTCCTCTACGAGAAATTACCTAAGTTACGTGAGAATATTCTTGGACAAGACTTCCTCCGCATGGATTTAAATGAAGTCTTTGATGGTAGACAGTTTGTATTGACAGGCAACTATCCTTACGACATCTCGTCTCAAATTTTCTTTAAGATGCTTGAGTATAAAGACCTTATTCCTTGCTGTACGGGTATGATACAACGTGAGGTTGCACAGCGTATGGCTGCTGGACCTGGCTCAAAGACGTATGGTATCTTATCCGTCTTGATGCAAGCGTGGTATAATGTGGAATATCTCTTTACCGTAGATGAGAATGTCTTCAACCCTCCTCCAAAGGTTAAGAGTGCCGTTATCCGTATGACACGCAACGAAGTGACGGACATTGGCTGTGATCAGGTACTCTTTAAACGTGTGGTGAAGACTGTGTTCAACCAGCGTCGTAAGATGTTACGGGTGAGCTTACGACAGATATTCAATGCGGTTAAACCTACTGATGGTTTCTATGAGCAAGACATCATGACCAAACGTCCAGAGCAACTATCTATCGCTCAGTTTGTTGAACTAACAAACATGGTTGAGGAACAGTTGAAGATTATTGGACAATAAATAGGAAGAAATATAACTCCTAATGACAAGAAAAGAACAATATAACCAACTCATACTACAGATTGCCGGACTTATTAAGGATGAAACAAACCTTGTGGGTATCTTGGCAAATGTGTCAGCAGCATTGCATGACACCTTTCCTGAGCGTTTCTTTTGGGTGGGCTTTTATCTCCAAGAGAATGGAAATATGTTGAGATTAGGTCCTTTTCAGGGGTCAGTAGCCTGTTACGTCATCCCATTCGGTAAGGGTGTATGTGGGAAGGCATGGGAAGAAGGACGCACCCTCATTGTTCCCGATGTAGAGAAATTCCCTGGACACATTGCCTGTAGTAGTCTTTCACGCAGTGAGATTGTTGTTCCAATGTATGATGACTCACATACTTTCCGTGGTGTACTTGACATTGATAGTACCCAGCTCAACGACTTCAACGAAGACGATAAAGAAGGTTTGGAGCGTATCATCGAACTACTAATGGCAGAAACACATGACCTCTTCCAATAGAAAGGATAGAAAACCTTGTTTTGACAAAAAAGTAAAGTAAAATCTTGTGCATATCCGAATTAATACCTATTTTTGTAAAGTAGAAATTTAATATTACGAATATATGTTAGACGTTAAGCAGACATTAAATGATGCCAGCGAGCGCATGGAAATGGCAACGATGTATCTCAATGATGAGTTGCAGCGCATCCGTGCTGGCCGTGCAAACGTAGCCATCCTCGATGGTGTACGAGTAGAATCTTACGGTTCAAAGGTTCCTTTGAATCAGGTTGCCTCAGTCATGGTGCCTGACGCACGTACCATTGCTATCAAGCCATGGGATAAGAAGGCTATCAAAGATATTGAAAAGGCTATCATGGACTCAGATGTTGGTATCACACCAGAGAACAATGGTGAGTTGATTCGTCTGAACTTGCCTCAGCCAACAGAGGAGCGTCGTCGTGACTTGGTAAAGCAGTGTAACAAGATTGGTGAGCGTACAAAGGTTGAGATTCGCAATGTTCGTTCTGACATCAAAGAGAAACTGAAGAAAGCTATCAAGGACGGCCTTTCTGAAGACAACGAGAAGGATGCTGAAGAGAGCTTGCAGAAGATTCATGACAAGTTTATCAAGCAGGTTGACACGCTGTTAGAGGATAAGCAGAAAGAGATTATGACCGTTTAAAAAACATAGTGGCCCCTCCCCCTTACCCCTCCCCCAAAGGGAGGGGAGTAATATGTACCGACTATCACAATTCTATTCAGATTAATGGCGGTGACTATTCCCCTCCCTTTGGGGGAGGGGTAAGGGGGAGGGGCCACTCTTTTTTATTTTTATGCGCGGCTTAGTAATAAAGAACACAGGTAGCTGGTACACGGTGAAAACCGAGGAAGGCAAGACAATAGATAGTAAGATTAAGGGCAACTTCCGCCTGAAGGGAATTCGCTCTACTAATCCTGTGGCTGTTGGTGACCATGTTATCATCACACCTAATCAGGAGGGAACGGCTTTCATCACAGAGATAGAAGACCGTAGGAATTATATTATCCGAAAGTCACCTAATCTCTCTAAGCAGAGCCATATCATTGCTGCTAATATCGACCAAGCGTTCTTGATTGTCACAACAAACTATCCCGAAACTTCCACCACATTCATCGACCGCTTCCTTGCCAGTGCCGAAGCTTACCGCATTCCAGTAACACTCGTCTTTAATAAACACGACCTACTCGATGAAGACGAACTACGTTACCAGCATGCAGTAATGAATCTCTACGAAACCATCGGTTATCAGTGCATTGAGATACAGGCGAGTGCCGAACCTGAAGATGAATTCAGCGTAGAGAAAATGAAGTCGTTATTAGCAGGAAAAGTAACCCTCTTGAGTGGTAATAGTGGCGTAGGAAAATCAACGATTATCAATGCTCTCCTACCCCATGTCAACCTCCGTACGGCAGAGATTTCCGATGTACATAACACGGGTATGCACACAACTACATTCAGTGAGATGCTGGAGTTGCCAATGGGTGGATATCTTATTGACACACCGGGTATCAAGGGATTCGGAACATTTGATATAGAACGTGAAGAGTTGACAAGCTACTTCCGTGAGATTTTCAAGTTCTCAAAGAAATGTAAGTTCTCTAACTGTACGCACACACATGAGCCTGGCTGCGCTGTAAGAAAGGCTCTTGAAGAACATTATATCGCTGAAAGTCGATATAACAGTTACCTTTCAATGCTCGAAGATAAGGAAGAAAATAAATATCGTGAGGCTTTTTAAGCTTCACGTTTTTTGTTTGTTTCAAAGTCTTTTATAAAGAGAAAAGGATTATTCGGACCTCCCGAATTATGAAGTACGCCACTATAATACCATCGTATTTTTGTTTTCTATTTACTGTCACTTTTAACACTTCGCACAAACAAACTATATATCAATTAGTTAGAAATCAAAATCCAATGACGGAAGTGACAGGAAATTTTGATTTAAGAACTTTCTTTGTTGTGACAAGACAGAGATATAAAATGAAAATGATGATTTGCGTATTGCATCAAAAAAGTTTTTCATGAGAATTATTAAGAAGCCGTTTCTCATTAATATGGGCGTAATGGACATTTGGTAGGCTGAAAAACTCTCGGAATTCTTTTATTTACTACCTTTGCAGCATTTGAAAATCTATGAATAAAAAAACTGTATCTTCTGTAATAGCTCAAATGTTAAAAGAATGGGCATCGACGTTCTGTTCAGATGTATTCCTGCAAGGATTGTGGTAGACAATTTCAAGGTGGTCTGCGTATAAATAATATTTCTCTATGGAACGACTATCTGACGGCAAATCGAACGATATCTGATCTATCCACTCTTTATAAATGTTCAGAACGAACCATACGACGTAGGTTGAGCTTAGTAGTAGATAGCTTTACTGCTACTTACCCCAAATCTGCAGTAATAATATTGGATACAACATACTTTTCCAAGACATTTGGTGTGATGCTGTTTCAGGATGCTTCATCAGGCAAAATACTCTATCGCAAGTTTGTCAAAAACGAAACTAACAGAGATTATCTTGATGGACTTCGGTATATTACGGAGCGTGGAACTATGATAAAAGCAGTGGTGTGTGATGGGCATGTAGGACTTTTACAAGCTATAAGTTTCTGTCCCGTACAAATGTGTCAATTTCACCAATTTCAGATAGTTAGAAGACTCCTTACTAACAACCCACATTTGCCTGCAGGCGTTGAACTGTTGGCATTAATGAGAAGGATGTTCTCTATGAGAAAAGAAGAGTTTATAACCGCTTTTGATAAATGGTGTGATAAATGGAAAGAGTTCCTAAACGAACGAACTCTCCTAATCTCGGGCAAGACAACTTATACACACAGAAGGCTGAGAACGGCAAGACGTTCTATTAAGACACATCTGCCATGGATCTATACGTGTGAGGAGTATCCGGATATGCAAATACCTAATACAACAAACCTGTTGGAAGGATTTAACTCACAACTTAAAAGAGCACTACATAATCATAATGGATTGAATGAAGCTAACAAGAAGAAGTTTATAGATGGATTCATAAATACAAAAAAGTAGGCTGGAATAACCAGCCTACCAAATGTCCATTACTAAAACCCGAGAGTTTTTCAGCCTACCAAATGTCCATTACGCCTTAATATGCCTCTTTTCTCCATAGTAAGGATAGACCATAATAAGTTTGTCTTTCCACTCCTTGCCAGCGTGTGGAGGCTCGGCACACATGGTGCGAATGGTAAGCACACATGGTGCGGAGGCTTAACACCATTCGTGCGGATAGCTTATAGCTATGCTAACAACGTAGGATTATTAAAGCAGAAAGGACTATTAAGGTGTTATTCTGTGATAATATCATGAGCAATAGCACACAAACTTATTAAGCGTAGGGAGGTTTATAGATAACGAAGGGAGCTGGAACGTACAAAAGTTTACAGCATAGAACGATTCCACTAATCGCTAAAACACCCTAATTAACGCTTTGAAAGATTCTCTAAAACACACTCCCAATTATCTGCAAACGCTCGAATAGTAGGGAAAAGAATATTAGCACCTTCATTCAAAAGTACTGAATCAGCCAGAGGACCGCTATTAATGGCAACTGTATAACAACCTGCTGCTGCACCAGCGTGCACTCCGAGTGGTGCATTCTCAACAACAATACCTTCTGCGGGCGCATAATTACCAGCTTTTTTCAATCCCATTAAGTAAGGGTCAGGATTTGGTTTACCACGCTTCACGTCGTATGCTGTTGTTATCTGATCCTTAGAAACGAACTCACCGAAGTCACGAGTGACACGCTCTATCAATGGGAGCTGTGCACTACCAGTTACAATACCAATCTTTAATCCGCTCGCCTTAATCTTCTGCATAAGGTCGATGACACCATCAAACACCTTTGCTTCAGGCATTTCATGGAAGTAATGCGCCTTCACATCATACATCTGCTGTGCCTCTTCCTCACTTAATTCTTTACCAAGTTGAGCCTTAGCATACTTACGGATAGTATCTACACCACGCGCTCCTTCTGTTGCATAAGAGTCTTCAAGGGTGAAGTGAATACCAAACTCCTTCATAGCACGCTGCCACGCAACACCGTGATTTGGCATTGAATCATAAAGAACACCATCCATATCAAAGAGAACAACTTTGGGACTTACACCAGTCTTGTCGAAGGAGGATATGTCTTGCTGAGATTGAGACGTCATCGCTGCTTGCTTTACCTTTATTATATATTATTATCCTCAAGTCCCTCAGCTATGTGAAGAACTTGAGGATACATTAAAAATATTATCTCCTATATGCCCTATCCACACTATATAAATTAGATTCCATTAGGAACTCCTCCCCTTTCGGGGAGGTCGGGTGGGGCTTCTCTCCCCTCCTTTGGAGGGGTTGGGGGAGGTTCTTATTCCTTTGTCAGTCTTTCCTGAATAGCCTTGCTCTCAGCCTCATAACCTGGCTTATTGAGAAGAGCAAACATATTCTTCTTATAAGCCTCAACACCTGGCTGATTGAAAGGATTCACTTCCTGAATAAGACCGCTGATACCGCAAGCCTTCTCGAAGAAGTAGATAAGCTGACCGAGATAGTACTCGTTCAATGTAGGAACGCTGACACGGATGTTAGGAACACCACCATCAACATGAGCCAAACGTGTACCAAGCTCTGCCATCTTGTTAACCTCATCAACACGCTTACCAGCGAGGAAGTTCAAGCCATCGAGGTTCTCCTCATCATGTGGGAAGAGTACCTTTGCATTAGGCTCCTCAACAGAGATAACAGTCTCGAAGATAGAACGCTCACCTTCCTGAATCCACTGACCCATTGAGTGAAGGTCGGTCGTGAAGTCACAAGCTGCAGGGAAAATACCCTTGCGATCCTTACCCTCGCTCTCTCCGTAAAGCTGCTTCCACCACTCAGCAAAGAAGTGAAGCTTTGGCTGGAAGTTAGCAACAATCTCTATCTTCTTGCCTGCCTGTGAGTAGAGACCCTGACGAACAGCAGCATAACGTGCAGCAATATTGTTTGCGAAAGGAACGTCAGCAGATGTCTCTTTCTCCATTACCTGTGCACCTTCAACAAGCTTCTGAACATCGAAACCTGCGACTGCGATTGGCAACAAACCTACTGGAGTAAGCACTGAGAAACGACCACCAACATTGTCAGGAATGATAAATGTCTTGTAACCTTCCTTAGTTGCGGCAGCACGTGCAGCACCCTTATGCTCATCAGTGATAGCAACAATCACATCCTTTGCAGCCTCCTTACCCAACTGATCCTCACACTGCTTCTTCAAAAGGCGGAATGCAAGTGCTGTCTCTGTTGTTGTACCAGACTTAGAAATATTGATAACACCAAACTTCTTATCCTTCAAGTAGTCTGTCAACTCAGCGAGATAGTCCTCACCGATGTTGTTACCTGCAAAGAGAATCGTTGGATTCTTCTTGTCATTTACAAGCCAAGCAAAGCTGTTACCCAAAGCTTCGATGACAGCGCGAGCACCGAGGTAAGAACCACCGATACCTGCAACGACAACCACCTCACACTTCTCACGGAGTGTATTGGCAACCGCCTGAATCTCGCTAAGGAACGCTGGAGTAATGCTTGATGGCAAATGCAACCATCCAAGGAAGTCATTACCAGGACAAGTAGCTTTCTCCAAAGCGTCCTGAGCTGCAGCTACGTGAGGAGCATAAGCCTCTACTGCGCCCGGATTCAAGAACTGGGCGGCTTTCGTGATGTCTAACTTAATACTTTCCATTTGTGTTTATCTAAATGAATCTGTTAATAATTTAATTTCTATTTGTGGACTGATACGTTCATAGAGAATGTTATAAACCGCATCGAGAATTGGCATATTGACGTGCAGACGACGATTAATCTCCTTCATACACTTCGTACCAAAATATCCTTCAGCTACCATCTCCATCTCAATCTGTGCCGACTTGACGCTGTATCCCTTTCCAATCATTGTTCCAAAGGTATGGTTACGCGAGAATTTACTATATCCTGTCACCAACTGGTCACCAAGATATACACTGTCAATGATGGACCGTTGAATAGGATTGATAGTATTAAGGAAGCGTTCCATCTCCTGCATTGCATTCGACATCAATACTGCTTGGAAGTTATCACCATACTTCAAGCCAGAACAAATACCAGCAGAGATAGCATAAACATTCTTCAAGACAGAAGCATACTCTATACCAAGGACGTCGGGAGAGGTCTTAGTCTTGACATAGTTTGATGCTAACACCTCCGTGAAGGCACGTGCCTTCTCAAGATCAGAACAGCCAACAGTAAGATAGGTGAGTCGTTCCATCGCCACTTCCTCCGCATGAGACGGTCCACCAATAACAGCAAGATTATCGTATGGAACGCCATATGCCTCATGGAAATACTCTGAACAAACAAGGTTCTCATCAGGAACAATACCCTTGATAGCCGTTAAGATTAGCTTTGTATTGAGCTTTGTCTTCAGTTTCTTCAGTAAAGCTTTCAGATAAGGAGAAGGAGTAACGAACACCAAGGTGTCATACTCCTGCACTATCTTATTGATATCCGAAGAGAGCAGCACCTCATTCATGTTAAACTTAACACTTGTGAGGTAAGAAGGATTGTGTCCTCTCCGCTTAAATTCTTCGATCTTATCGTCACGTCGGAAGTACCAACCAATATGATGCGTATGCTCCACAACAATCTTAGCGATAGCCGTTGCCCAGCTACCGCTTCCTATGATTGCTATTTTACCGATGTCGAACATAGACGTTAAGAATAAGAGTAAAAAGGGAAAAAAGTAGAGAAAGTGAAAAATATCAGCATTGTATTATGACCTAATACCATTGCTATAGTTATACTTCTCTTTTAGTTATTCATCCTACTTTCTACCCTTTTACTTCTTTCTCATTTACTTTTTACTTTTCGTTAGCTCCGTCAATCCACTGCTGAATAGCCTCAACAGAAGGCTTCTCATAACCGAGCTTGTACTTCTTATTGATTTCTCCGAGCTTCTGCTGCAAGCCCTGTGCCTTCTCCTCTTTAATGTCAGAGATGAGGTTGAAGCCTGCCTTGCGCAAAACATATACCCACTCTTCAGCAACACCAAGCTCAGCCCATTCCTTAACAGAAGACTGTGGAATCTTTGGTTCTGGCTTCATCTGTGGGAAGAGCAATACTTCCTGGATGTATTCCTTACCAGTCATCAGCATTACCAAACGGTCAATACCAATACCAATACCAGAAGTTGGAGGCATACCATACTGCAAAGAGCGAAGGAAATCTTGGTCGATAATCATCGCCTCATCATCACCCTTGTCTGCCAAACGCATCTGTTCAACGAAACGTTCTTCCTGATCAATTGGGTCATTCAGCTCTGAATAAGCATTAGCCAGCTCCTTACCATTTACCATCAACTCAAAACGCTCTGTCAGTCCTGGCTTAGAACGGTGCATCTTGGTCAGTGGTGACATCTCAACTGGATAGTCAGTAATGAAGGTTGGTTGGATATATGTACCCTCACAGAACTCACCAAAGATTTCATCTATGAGCTTACCCTTACCGAAACTCTCATCAATTTCTTCGAGTTTCAACTCGTTAACAGCAATATTACGGATTTCCTCCTCTGTCTTACCATAGAGATCGAAACCTGTCTTCTCCTTGATTGCATCAAGGATAGGTAGACGACGGAATGGTGCCTTGAAACTAATAACCTTGTCACCAACCTGTACTTCTGGCTTACCATTTACCTCTATACAAATCTTCTCAAGAAGTTTCTCTGTGAAAGACATCATCCAGTTGTAGTCCTTGTATTGTACATAAAGCTCCATACAAGTAAACTCTGGATTATGGAAGCGGTCCATACCCTCGTTACGGAAGTTCTTACCGATTTCATAAACACCCTCAAAACCTCCAACAATCAGACGCTTCAAATAAAGCTCTGTTGCGATACGCATATACATATCAATGTTGAGGGCATTGAAGTGAGTAATGAATGGGCGCGCACTTGCACCACCAGCAATACTCTGCAAGGTAGGAGTTTCTACCTCAGTATAACCAGCCTCATCGAAGAACTTACGCATGGTACGCAATACGGTAGCACGCTTCAAGAAAGTATCTTTCACACCATCGTTCACAACGAGGTCAACATAACGCTGACGATAACGCTGCTCTGGATCTTCAAACTTATCGTATGCCTCACCGTCCTTATACTTGACAACAGGCAGTGGCTTCAAGCTCTTAGACAAAACGGTAATCTCCTTAGCATGAACAGAGATTTCTCCCATCTGTGTCTTAAACACTTCACCCTTCACTCCAATAAAGTCACCAATATCGAGCAACTTCTTGAAGACCTTATTATAAAATTCTTTATCCTCACCCGGACAGATGTCGTCACGAGTGATATAAACCTGGATTCTACCCTTGCTATCCTGTAACTCTGCGAAGGAAGCCTTGCCCATGACACGGCGTCCCATCATACGACCAGCGATTACAACCTCACGCTGTTCGCCCTCCTTGAACTGCTCTTTAATATCAGTAGAGTAAGCATTCGTTGGAAACTCTGCTGCTGGATAGGGATCAATCCCCATCTCACGCAATTCCTGCAGGCTTTGGCGGCGACCAATCTCCTGCTCAGATAATTCTAAAACGTTCATATTTATAATTAAATCGAATATATTCTTATAGGATGCAAATTTACTAAATAATTCGCAAACTATAGCTGGTTTTTCCTTTTTTATGGCATTGGAATATTCTTAAACCCCAATCGATCATTAGAGCCTAAACATATTTTGTTTTATTATCGAGCAGATTGTTTGGCTTTGGAACGCAGACGTAGCGGGCTACGTCAAGTTACGAAGGCAGACAAGATGCCGATAAGAAAATAAAAGATGTTAGGAAACAACACCATAGTAAGAAGAACTATACATATTGTGGTCTAATGAGCGATTGGGGTTTAAGCTCAAATCATGGTGTCGCTTATGATATCTATATCGTTGCTACATCCCAACACTTGTACTCACACAGATGGTATATTGCAAGCTATTTAGCCGTTCGCACATAGGGTGCTAACCAACAGCACCACATGTGCGGAGCATTAACACCACACGTGCGGAGCATTAATACACTCGCAAGAAGCGAAAACATCATCTTTAACAAGTCCATAGGTTAGTTTAAAGGTGTCTATAGCTAAGTTCAAAAGCACCCAAACATAACCTTTGTCTATACTTATCTACCTATTAAACCTACTATGATTTTGTTATCTATCCAACTTTTATTATCTTTGCATTACATTAAGTTGATTAGGTTATGAACGTAGAAAACATCATAAAAAGTATTCATCAGGAAGATGGACTAAGCCGTACACTCGGTATGGAGTTTATCTCTACGCCCGAGGACGACACTTTGAAGGCAAGAATGGCTGTCGATGACCGTAACAAACAGCCTTTCGGATTCCTCGCTGGCGGTGCTTCATTGGCACTTGCAGAGAATCTTGCAGGTGTCGGTTCGATGGCGTTATGCCCCGGGAAAATGGCTATGGGCATTAATGTGCACGGCAATCACGTCAAGGCGATGCCATACGGTGGAACAGTTACGGCTTACGGAAAACTGATTCACAAGGGGCATACATTACACGTATGGAATATTGATATCAAGAATGGTGAAGACGAACTCATCTCAAGCGTACAAGTTACCAACTACGTCATAGCCCCACAAGAGAAGTAAATGGATTCTTTCTTTATCTATCGTGAGCCTTTCGAGAAGGTTTGTCATTGCTATTCACAACCAGAGGAACCAACGGCTATTTCCTCACTTGCAGAACTTAATGGGCGCAAGGGATTTGTCATTGCTCCTTTCTTTTGCGATGACAGTAACACACTTTACTTACTGGATGGTCAGAAAGGTTCTTCAACGGTTCTCCCTTTGGACGGTAGTAAGGGTTTTGATGCTATTCCCGACTGGCAGGACGAGGCGGTACTTACTAATGAAACACCTTCACTTCGCGAGGCTTATCACGACGATTTCTGCCGTTTTCATAAAGAGTTAGAACACAATAGATTCCGCAAGTTAGTTCTGGCGCGCTCGATTATCGAAACAAAAGACGAGCGTACGACTCCGCGAAGTATTTTTCTTAAGGCTTGTGAGAAGTACCCACGCTCTTATATTGCACTTTTCTATACTGCAGAGATAGGCATGTGGCTTATTGCAAGTCCTGAAATTCTACTTCGTGGTAATGCCGAAGGGTATCAGACAATGGCATTAGCTGGTACGATGAGGTATGAAGGTGAGGATATGAAGTGGTCTACTAAGAATCAAGAAGAGCAACAACTCGTTGCTGATTATATCCGTGCTTGCTTGCAACCGTTTGCTGCTGAGATTACTGAAAGTAAGCCTTACACTACACGTGCAGCACATTTGGCGCATCTTCGCACAGACTTCACTTTTCAACTTAAAGACACACAGCGACTCGGAACATTCCTTACCGCCTTCCACCCTACCCCTGCCGTATGCGGTATGCCAAAGGATGAGGCACAGCAGTTTATCCTTCATAATGAGCAACTAAACCGCAGTTATTACAGTGGTTTCAGTGGACTACTTGGCGAGAAGGGTGAGGCAAAACTTTATGTCACCCTTCGCTGCATGCAACTCTCTCGTTCTACGTGTCGCCTTTATGCAGGTGGCGGACTCTTAAAGGAAAGTATTGAAGAGAATGAATGGCAGGAAACAGAAGCCAAACTTGACACTATGCGCCAGTTGTTGAAACCCAATTAGGCTATTAGGCTAATTAGGCTAATAAGCCCAATAGCCCTAACAAGTCCAATAACTCAATTCATCATCACCCAACATTCACCACCCAACACCCACAATGTACAGCAACAAAGAAAACGTAAACATTCTTACAGCCCTGCTCGTAAAGGAAAAAGTAACGAAAGCCGTTGTATGTCCTGGTTCTCGTAACTCACCTATCGTACACAATCTCTGTGCTTGTCCCGAGATTGAGTGCTATCCTGTTACCGACGAACGTTCGGCAGGTTTCGTAGCGTTAGGAATGACTTTAGCAGACAATGAGCCAGTTGCAGTATGCGTTACATCGGGTTCAGCCTTGCTCAACTTGGCACCTGCTGTAGCTGAAGCTTTCTATCAGAAACGTCCACTGATTATTATTTCAGCTGATAGACCAGCACAGTGGATTGACCAACAGGATGGACAAACGCTTCAACAACATCGTGCATTGGAGCCAAATGTTCGCAAGAGTGTGACACTACCAGAGCCTCATAACGAAGAGGAACGCTGGTATTGCAATCGATTAGTCAACGAAGCGCTGAATGCAGTACGAATGAACGATGGCAGTCCTGTGCATATCAATGTTCCTATCAGTGAACCGCTCTTTGAATACGACGTACCAAAGCTTCCTGACGAACGCAATATTTTCCTGATGTATGCAGCAACGAATGAGGTTTGTGTCTATGAAATGGCAGCCGATTTCTTCCGTGGCAAGAAACTGATGGTTGTTTTTGGTCAGCTGATACCTGAGGTTGTGGGCAATTCGCTTGAGGCAATTGAGGCATTAAAGAGGGTTGCTGTCGTCCTTCAAGAGAAGTTGGCAGATGACGATATTGGCCCTGCACAACCCATCGACGAAGTATTGAAGATGATTGGGGAGGATGAAGCTTATCGCCCTGACCACCTTATATATATAGGAGGAACGATTGTCAGCAAACGACTCCGCCAGTTCTTACGTAAGTGTGAGTGCAAGATGTCTATCGTTGTGAATGGGATTGATGAGTTTTGTGACACCTTCATGCACACCACTGATATGATTCAAGGTTTACCAGAGGATGTTATCGGAATCTTTGCCCATGAGACAGAAGGCGTTAAAAAGCGTGACTTTGTAACGCTATGGGACAAGGCTTTCGACAAAGCCTTAGCCATCCGTAAGACCTTCAAACCATGCTTTTCACAAATGTTGGCTGTTAAGGCTTTCCATGAGAAGATGAGAGAGGAGGCTGTTGATGGTGAATTGTTCTATGGAAATAGCTCGGCTGTGCGTTTAGGTAACATCTTCTCTGATCAATATATCTATGTTAATCGAGGTGTGAATGGTATTGAAGGTTCGTTATCTACGGCTGTTGGCTATGCTATTGCGCATCAGGAAGAAGAGGATGTGTACTGTGTAATTGGTGATTTGAGTTTCTTCTATGATCAGAACGCACTTTGGAACAAATCTCTTCCGCCTAATCTTTCTATCCTCTTACTTAACAATGGCGGTGGAGGTATCTTCCATCAGCTGCCTGGTTTGGAGCGTTCACCTTATCGGGATAGTGCTATTGCTGCCCAACATACAACCTCTGCGGAAGGAATCTGTCAGACACATGACATCGTTTACCTCTCTGCTCGCAACGAAGAAGAGCTTTACAAGAGTCTTGACAAACTCTTTAACTCGGAGGAAGGACCAGTACTTTTAGAAGTATTCACCAACGCTGAGGAAGATGCACAGGCTTTGAAAGATTACTATCAAGCCTTTTAATGGCCTTCAACGTCTCAACTTTCAGCTTGTATATCCATCATAAATAATAATAACTTGCCACAGTCTATCCCCCTTTTAGGAATGACTTGGCAGGCTCCCTATAATCAATCAAAAACGAAAAGACCTTATGGAGAAAAGAGAATGGAAGCCTATTGAAGGCTTCAACTTTGAGGAAATCCTCTTTGAAGAGTACAACCACATAGCAAAAGTAACCATTAACCGTCCTCGCTATCGTAATGCTTTCACCCCGAAAACAGTGTGGGAAATGTCACAGGCATTCAACTACTGTCGTGAAGCCCTTGACATCCGCGTGGTCATTCTAACTGGTGCTGGCGACAAAGCATTCTGCTCTGGCGGTGATATGCACGTAAAGGGACATGGCGGATACATCGGTACTGATGGTGTTCCACGCCTCAACGTACTTGACTTGCAGATGCAGATTCGACGCCTTCCAAAGCCAGTCATTGCTATGGTTAATGGTTATGCCATTGGTGGTGGACACGTCCTTCATGTGGTATGCGACCTCTCAATAGCATCAGACAATGCTATCTTCGGGCAGACTGGACCAAAGGTTGGTTCCTTTGATGCTGGCTTCGGTGCATCTTATCTGGCACGTGTCGTGGGTCAGAAGAAGGCTCGTGAGATTTGGTTCTTGTGTCGTCAGTACTCTGCTGTAGAGGCAGAACGAATGGGATTAGTCAACAAGGTGGTCCCTTTCGACCGTCTCGAAGACGAGTGTATAGAATGGGCAGAAACAATGATAGAGCGTTCTCCATTGGCACTCCGTATGATGAAAGCTGGCTTTAACGCTGAACTTGACGGTCAGGCAGGTATTCAGGAGCTTGCTGGTGACGCCACTATGCTCTACTACACACTTGATGAAGCACAGGAAGGTGGCAAGGCTTTCCTTGAAAAACGTAAGCCAGACTTTGATAAGTATCCGCAGTTCCCATAATTAGCTATTGGACTTATTGGCCTAATTAGACCAATAAGCCCAATTAACCATAGAACAAATAGTGACTACAAAACATATCACCTATTAGGCTAATTAGGCCAATAAGCCCAATAAACCTAACTGACTCACCATTACAAATATCCCATAACCCAATCATGGAAACACCTTTCTTGCCACAAAAGGGCAACTATCGCAATCTGATAGCTTATCAAAAGGCAGAATGTATTTATGACATCACCTATTATTTTGCCCACCACTTTCTGGAAAGAAGTGACAGAACGATAGACCAAATGGTACAAGCAGCCCGCTCGGGGAAACAGAACATTGCAGAAGGGTGTGCTGCCTCGACAACCTCTGCAGAAACGGAAATAAAATTAGTGAATGTAGCACGTGCCAGTCTTCAAGAACTTTTAATTGATTACGAAGATTATCTTCGTGTCCGAAATCTTATAAAATGGAATGTAAATGACAAGAATGCTATCATTGCCCGACGCATATGTGCCAAGCATAACGAGTCTGCTTTTTATCGCAATGCGATTCAAGTACGCACAGATGAAACAATAGCTAACATTGCTATTACATTGATTTATCAAGAAGATGTAATACTTAGAAAATATTTAGACCATATCAAAGATGATTTCATTAAACATGGTGGAATACGCGAGCTAATGACAAGAGCAAGAATAGAATATAGAAACAAACAATAAAGAACTTACAATGTACAACATCAACATCTCCTCCTGCACCCTCCACTTCCTCCGCCCTGCAGGTACTTCACGCGGTGTCTACACAACGAGGAAGAGCTATTATGTCACACTGTCTGACACGAATCAGCCTGACATAGTGGGTATTGGGGAATGCGCAACACTCCCCGACCTGTCTTGCGATGCCATGACTGACGAGGAATATGAGCAGAAGCTCCGCAGTTTCTGTGATGACTTTTGCCACACAGGAGTTATTGACATCGCTGCTATGCGCCCTTACCCTTCAATGCTCTTTGGGTTAGAAACAGCTAAAGCACAGTTGGATGCCAAGGGAAGCATCAACTTCTTCAACACTGCTTTTGGACGCGGAGAAGAAGGAATCACTATCAATGGACTCGTGTGGATGGGAACTTTCGAGGAGATGTATCAGCGATTGGAAACGAAACTCAAGGCTGGCTTCCGTTGTGTAAAGTTGAAGATTGGTGCAATTGACTTTGAGAAAGAACTCGACCTTATACGCCATATCCGTCAAACTTTCACACGTGAACAGGTGGAACTACGCGTTGATGCGAATGGTGCCTTTGCTTCAGAAGATGCCATGCAACGATTAGAAGCATTGGCACAATATGATATCCACTCCATCGAACAACCTATCCGACAGCATCAATGGCAGGAGATGGCACGCTTATGTGTTGACTCTCCCCTACCGATAGCCCTTGATGAGGAACTTATCGGTGTCAATAACCCTGCAGAAAAAGTGCTTTTACTCGATACGATTCGCCCACAATATATCATCCTAAAGCCAAGCCTACATGGAGGTATGACTGGAACAAGAGAATGGATTACAATGGCAAGAGAACGTAACATTGACTCATGGATAACCTCCGCACTTGAGAGTAACATCGGACTGAATGCTATCGCCCAGCTAACAGCTGACATCTACGGTCCAGATATCACCACTCCGCAAGGCTTAGGCACGGGACAACTCTTCACCGATAATATCCCAATGCCATTAGAAATCAGAGGCGACCAGCTTTGGATTAGCGATTAAGAAGATTATTATTAGCCCTATTAGGCCAATTAGCCTAATTAGCCCAATAGCATAAAATCAAACAATAATGACACTACAAGACTTCCTCTCAGAATGGCATAATGATAATCCACAACTCCTTGTGCATACCAGTGGTTCAACTGGAAAGCCAAAACCGCTGTGGGTAGAGAAGCAACGTATGCTCAAGTCAGCCCACATCACTTGTGATTTCCTGGGCTTAAAGGCTGGCGATACCGCCCTACTCTGTATGCCACTCGACTACATTGCAGGAAAGATGGTAGTGGTAAGAAGTATTGAGCGTAACCTACGCCTCCTGAGCGTAACACCATCTGGACACCCTCTCTCTGACCATTCTTTGTCTGAAGCAGGTATCTCGAACGAGGAGATAACCTTTGCTGCGATGGTACCACTGCAGGTCTATAACTCTCTACAAGTACCTAAAGAGCATGAGCGTTTGCGCCGTATCCACCATCTTATTATAGGCGGTGGTGCTGTTGATGATAAACTGTCAGCTGCTTTACAGGATTTCCCTAATGCCGTTTGGAGTACCTACGGGATGACGGAAACGCTCTCACATATTGCGCTCCGACGTCTGAATGGACCTGACGCCAGTGAGTGGTACAAACCCTTTGACGGTGTGAAAGTATGGCTCAATGAAGAAGGTTGCCTTGTTATTGATGCCCCTGCTGTTTGCTCTCACCCTTTAGTAACCAACGACAGAGCTAAAATTCTCCCTACGAACACAAAGGAAGGACTTAATACTCCTTGCTTCCGTATCCTTGGACGAAAAGATAATGTGATTGATTCTGGTGGTATTAAGATTCAGATTGAGGAAGTAGAACATCTGCTAAAATCCTCTCTCACTGGCGATTTTGCTATAACAAGCTGCCCCGACGAGCGTTTTGGAGAAGCTGTGGTCTTACTTACAACACAAGACGACACCAATACAGTCAGAACACTCTGTCAACAATGTCTTCCAAAGTTCTGGCAACCTCGTTTCATCTTCCACGTTCCGACCCTTCCCCAAACAGGTAATGGAAAACCAGCAAGAGCAGAGATTAAGGCTTTGGCACGCCAGTTATGTGATTCAAAAGCATAACATTGCCCTCAGTCCAACTACATTCTGCATCCTATTTAGTACTCAGCACCAATGGTGCGAACTATCAGCACCACACGTGCGGACCATCAGCACATCTATTAAAAAGGTTAAGAGAGATTTGTCATAGCGAACTTAATCAATCGTAGGATATAACAAGTAAAAGCTAACTTAGACATAAGTTGCTTATAAAAAAGCATAAGACGAGAAGATATAACATACTATTAGCAAAAAACACACACATTGTCACAAATGACATTAATCCTTACAACTTTTCTTCATCTCATCTCCAGACACATCTTCTCAGCCCCTCCCGAACAATGAAAAACTTAACCTTTTGTTTGCCACAACCGATTTTTTTAGCTAATTTTGCAGTCACAAAACCAATACGTAATTTTTAAATGGACGATTATCACGCGGAGAATTTCAAACTGTAGGCGTGAGGATTACAACAAAAAGTTGCTAATCCCCACACTATTATTTAACTATGGAGATTAGCTAATGAAGACATATTGGAACATTAACGGAACCCTGAATACCATTAAAGAATGGCAGCCTAACTGCTGGATTCAGGTTACTTGCCCAACAGAGCAGGATCAGCAGGAACTCGAAGACACTTTTCATATTCCAGACTACTTCTTATCGGATATCAGCGATACCGATGAGCGAGCACGCTATGAATATGATGATGGTTGGATGCTGATAATCCTCCGTATCCCTTACGTGAAGGAAATTCGCTCACGAACCCCATATACAACAGTACCATTAGGTATCATTCACAAGAAAGATGTAACCATCACGGTTTGCAATTTCGAGACAAATATGATGCTCGACTTCGTCAGCTATCAGCAAAAGAGAAATGAGGGCTTTACTGACTATGTAGACCTTATCTTCCGTCTCTTCCTTTCTTCTGCTGTGTGGTATCTAAAACGACTGAAGCAAATCAGTACATTGATTGAAAAGGCTAAGCGTAACTTGGACAAAGGTGTAGACAACGAAAGTTTGATTGGACTAAGTCGTCTGCAGGATTCGCTTACCTACTTCATCACATCCATTCGTGGCAACGAGAACCTTTTAGCTAAGTTGAAGTTTAAGTTGCAGATTGACGAGTTGGATGCCGACCTGATTGAAGACGTAAATATTGAGATGTCACAGGCACGAGAAACAACGAGTATCTACTCTGATATTCTTGAATCCACCATGGACACCTACTCAAGCATTATCAACAACAACATGAACACCGTGATGCGTACGCTCACCTCGGTGTCAATTGTTATGATGTTGCCAACGCTTATATCCTCCCTCTTCGGTATGAACCTTGTCAATGGAATGGAAACGAATCCATGGGGATTCCCTGTTGCAATGTTCTTATCAGTCGTCGTTTCTGCTGCATCATGGTGGTTGCTACGCCGTAAACGCCTGCTTTAGAAGAGAGAAATTAAAAAAAATCAACTTAAAATTAGGTACTTTCAAACTTTTTATCTAAGTTTGCAGTTGATATATTAGTGGTAGAAGACTACCGTGCATCTTTGCAATGGTCTGAAACCTTAAATGTGGAAAAACCCAAATCACAAACAAAAAGTGAAATGATGGACTCTCAAGAAAATGCCCTGAATCAGGGTACAGAAGAAGTTAAGCTGTCTGAAGAAGTTGCAGCCAATGCTACAACGGAGAATTCCGAAGTGCAGAATGTTAATACTGATGCTGTAGAAGAAAACCTCAATCAACCAGTTGAAACGAAGTCAGAGAGCGAGAAGGAAAATCTCGCTACTAAGACTTATAGTTCAAAAAAGGAGATTATTGAGCGCCTGAAAGCTATCGTTGACAGTAATGAAACACCAGAGAAAGCTGAAGTAGAGCACCTAAAAACGGTATTCTACAAGCTGCATTTTGTTGAACGCGAAGCACAGCAGAAGGCTTATCTCGAGAATGGCGGTGACCCAGAGAAATACCAGGTATTGCCTGATGAGGATGAAGAAATCTTCAAGGCAGAGATGACCATCATTAAGGAAAAACGCCAAAAGGCTTTCCTCGCACTTGAAGAGGAGAAGCAGCAGAACCTCAAGAAGAAAGAAGCTATCATCGAACAGATTAAGGCGATGGCTACTACTCCTGAAGAGGCTAACAAGAACTTTGACCAGTTCAAGAAGCTTCAGCACGAGTGGAAAGAAATCAAGATGGTTCCTGCTGAGAAGGCTAACGAACTTTGGCGCAACTATCAACTCTATGTTGAGCAATTCTATGACTTGTTAAACCTCAATCGTGAGGCACGCGAATACGACTTCAAGAAGAATCTTGAGAAGAAGACTAAACTCTGTGAAGCAGCTGAGAAGTTGGCGGAAGAAACAGATGTTATCAGTGCATTCCACCAGTTACAAGAACTTCATCAAGAATATCGTGAGACAGGTCCTGTTGCCAAGGAACTTCGCGAGCAGATTTGGACACGCTTCAAAGCTGCCAGCACTGTTATCAACAAGCGTCACCAACAGCACTTCGAAACACTCCGAACACGCGAAGAAGAGAATCTAACAAAGAAGACTGCACTCTGCGAAAAGGCTGAAGAACTTGCAAAACAAGAGAATAAGTCTTCTGCTGATTGGGAGAAACGCACTAAGGAGATCATTGCTATCCAGCAGGAATGGAAGACCATTGGTTTCGCTCCACAGAAGATGAACGTGAAGATTTTTGAACGTTTCCGTGCAGCATGTGACGACTTCTTTGGTCGTAAAGGCGAATTCTTCAAGCAGTTGAAAGAGCAGTTTGCTGAGAATACAGAAAAGAAAAAGGCACTTGTTGAGAAGGCTCAAGCATTGAGTGAGTCTACCGATTGGAAGGCAACATCTGATAAGCTCATCGCTTTACAGAAAGAGTGGAAGACCATCGGAATGGTTCCTAAGAAGATTGGTGACCAGTTGTGGAATGATTTCCTTGCTGCTTGCAACCGTTTCTTCGAGGCCCGCAACGCTGTTCACGCTGACTCCCGCAATGAGGAACATGAGAACTTAAACAAGAAACGTGATATCATCAGCCAGCTGAAAGAGCTTGTTGAACAGACAGGAGAGAACTTACAAGAGAAGGTACAGAAGCTGACTGAGCAATATAATAAGGTGGGTCACGTTCCTTATAAAGAGAAAGATAAACTCTACAAGGAATACCACGAGGTATTGGATAAGATTTATAAAGACCTCCATATCTCTGCAGCACGTAAACGAGTTGACAACTTCCGCAATAACCTCAAGAAGGTTGCTGACCGCGGCATTGATGCACTCGACAACGAGCGTGGTCGTCTGCTCCGTCGCTTTGAACAGTTAAAGCAGGAGGTAAACACTTACGAGAACAATCTCGGTTTCCTCAACATCAGTTCAAAGAAGGGCAACAGTCTTATTGACGAAATGAATCGTCGCATCCAGAAACTCAAAGATGATATGGATGAGGTGAAGCAGAAGATTAAGGCGATTGATGCTGAAAACAAATAAAAAGGACATTCTTATCTATTCAGTTTCATAATAATACAAGAGTAGATTGAAGGAAATAGAACCAAGAAAAGGGGCAATTCTTTGCAGAATTGCCCCTTTTCTTATCATCTATAACGCAATTATTTCTCTCACAACAAAGTGTTATTGTCGAATTATTTTCGTAAAAAGAATTCATAACAGATACGAATTTCCCAAGAGAGAGAGATAGAAAGAGTACCTGTCAACCATAAAACATGCCCTAAAAGTAAGTTCATCCGTTAACCCCAAATCAGTCATTAGAAACAAAACATATTTTGTTTTTATCGCAAAGCAATAATTTTTATACTTATGAAACCCCGCAGATCGTATTTCGAAAAATCATTACATAATTTCAAATAAAATACCAATAAATAATGGTGATTATACATGTAAAATGTAAGTTTGTAGCCAACATGAAATCAGATAGTTACAAAGCAGTATAAGAAAAGATGCTTAATTGGACTTCAAAAGGGCGTTAGTTAGACTCCAAAAGAGCATCTTTTACAAGTCAATTAGGCGTCTTTTAGAAGCCAAAAGACCATGTATTGCCTTCGATACACATGAAAATAGTTTACAAACTTCTATAATATCAGTCTTTGCAACTTGACGTAACTCGCTACGCCTGCGTTACAAAGCCAAACAATCTGTTCGATAATAATACAAAATATGTTTAGCCTCTACTGACCGATTTGGATTTAACGGAAGAACCTAAAAGCTGACTTATTTATTCCTTTACTGTCTTCTTCTTTGCCTCAGTCCATGCAATGATACCACCTAAAAGGTTGGTAACGGTGTATCCTTCTTTGGCAAGAAGAGTCGCTGCCATAGCAGAACGCTTACCAGAACGACAATAAACGGCACAAGGACGTTTCTTATCAAGCTTGGCAAGAGCATTAGAAAGGAAAGAAGGCGTCAACACATCAATATGTATTGCACCTGGAATATGCCCTTCTGTAAACTCATCAAGTTTACGAACATCCACCAACTGAACAGAGTCAGACTTAATAATCTGTTCAAAACGATTAACATCTACATCCGTATAAGGATTCTGCGCACATGCACCCATACCTATTCCCAATGCTGCCAAAATGGCTGTAAATAACTTCTTCATACTCTATCAGGTAAATATTTAAGCTATTGAATGAAACAAAAAAAGAGAGTTGAAAACTCAACTCTCTCACCTTGTTGGGATACCCGGACTCGAACCAGGAATGACAGGACCAGAATCTGTAGTGTTACCATTACACCATATCCCATTGACCTCACAACTCATTTCCGAATTGCGAGTGCAAAGTTAGCACTTTTTCTTGAACTACCAAAACTTCTACCAACTTTTTTCATGAAAAGAGATAAAAATATTCTCAAAGACAGTTTTTCGTTGCTAAATAGCCCAAATAAGCCCAACAGGAACAAATTGCTAAATAAAATGAAATTTATTTTGTGCTTCATTCCTTTTGCGCTACCTTTGCATCTCGTATATTATAATGTGATTTAATGGATAAGACAAAGAATTTAGTAGAATTAATTACAAAGGGAATTCAAGATAAAAAGGGACATGGCATAGTTATTGCAGACCTATCAGAGATCGATGGTACTATCTGCCGCTATTTCGTTATATGCCAGGGTAACTCCACACAACAGGTAGAAGCTATTGCCGGATCAGTGAGCGATTATGTTCGCGAAACGATTGGTGAGAAGCCTATCAACTGCGTAGGACTTGGTAATGCACAGTGGGTGGCGATTGATTATGCGGACGTTATCGTCCACATCTTCACCCCAGAGACACGTGAATTCTATGACATAGAACACCTTTGGGAGGACGCCAAGTTGACCACTCTGCCAGATTTAGACTGATAAAGTAACCTGGTAATCGCCTTTTTATATAAAAAATCAGACTTCAAAATGGACAATTCAAATCCAAAGAACAAGCCGAATATGCCTAAATTCAATATGAATTGGCTCTACATATTCGTTATTATTGCCCTCGGAGTAGTATTCTTTGCTGGGGGGAATGGGCTTTTTCCGTCAAGTGCAGGTATAGACAAGGACTATACCACGTTCAAACAATACGTTGCTAAAGGCTATGCAACAAAGGTAATTGTCAATCGGAATGACAATACCCTACGCATGTATGTAAGCCCAAACCATATCCGTGACATCTTTAAGAAGGGTACACAAGAAGTGGGTACAGCCCCTTATGTTACCGTGGAGATTGGTTCGGTTGATAAGGTAGAAACGTTCCTCGATCAAGCTGTAGCTCAAAAGAAAATCGTAAGCTATAGTTATGAGAACAAAACAAGCAACACGATTCTCGATATTCTTGGCTCTATTGCACCATGGATATTCTTCTTTGGCATCTGGTACTTCCTCATGCGCCGTATGGGCGGAGGTGCCAGCGGAGGTGGTGGAGTATTCAGCGTTGGAAAATCTAAGGCAAAACTCTATGAGAAAGCCAACGAAATGGGTATCACCTTCAAGGATGTTGCTGGTCAGACAGGTGCAAAACAGGAGGTACAAGAGATTGTTGAGTTCTTGAAGAATCCTAAGAAATATACCGATTTAGGTGGTAAAATCCCTAAGGGTGCACTGCTTGTTGGTCCTCCGGGAACAGGTAAGACCCTCTTAGCTAAGGCTGTTGCAGGTGAGGCTGGTGTACCATTCTTCTCTATGAGTGGCTCAGACTTCGTTGAAATGTTCGTCGGAGTTGGTGCGAGCCGAGTGCGTGATGTATTCCATCAGGCTAAAGAGAAGTCACCTTGTATCATCTTTATTGACGAGATTGATGCCGTTGGACGTGCTCGCTCAAAGAACCCAGCTATGGGCGGAAACGATGAACGTGAGAATACGCTCAACGCCCTTCTGACCGAGATGGACGGCTTCGGAACGAACTCAGGTGTTATCGTTCTTGCAGCAACTAATCGTGTTGACATGCTCGATAAGGCACTCCTTCGTGCCGGACGATTCGACCGTCAGATACACGTTGACCTACCAGACTTGCCAGAACGTAAGGAGATCTTCCTCGTTCATATGCGCAATTTGAAGTTAGAGAAGAATCTTGATATCGACCTCCTTGCACGTCAGACGCCAGGTTTCTCAGGTGCTGATATTGCCAATGTATGTAACGAAGCTGCCCTAATTGCAGCCCGTCACGACAGCACAGAGGTAACAAAGCAAGACTTCTTAGACGCTGTAGACCGTATCATCGGCGGCTTAGAGAAGAAGACAAAGATTATGACAGCTGACGAGAAGCGCACTATTGCCCTTCACGAAGCAGGTCACGCAACTATCAGTTGGTTCTGTGAGCATGCCAACCCATTGGTAAAGGTGAGCATCGTACCACGTGGTCAGGCACTCGGTGCAGCATGGTATCTGCCAGAAGAGCGTCCTATCACTACAAAGGAACAGATGCTTGACGAGATGTGTTCATTGCTCGGTGGACGCGCTGCAGAGGAACTCTTCACTGGTCATATCTCAACAGGTGCAATGAATGACCTCGAACGTGCGACCAAGAGTGCATACGGTATGATAGCCTATGCAGGTATGAGTGACAAGTTGCCAAACATCTGTTATTATAACAATGATGAATATAACTTCCAGAAGCCATACTCTGACACGACGGCTAAAACCATCGATGAGGAGGTACTAAATATGATTAACGGACAATATGAGCGTGCAAAACAGATTCTGACAGAGCACAAAGAGGGTCATAACCGTTTGGCACAGATTCTCATTGAACGTGAGGTAATCATGGCAGAAGACGTTGAGGAAATCTTTGGAAAGCGCCCTTGGGTAAGCCGTACACAGGAATTGCTTGAGCAGGAAGAGAAGTCTCAGCCTAAATTAGAGGATATGCCAGAGGAGGTTAAGCAGGCACAAGCAGAGCACGAAGCAAGAATTGCAAAAGAAGGTAACGACAACGCAAGTGATTTATAAACAAACATACAGTTATGAGTGATAAACTAAAGAACCTGATTGTCAGAGCTGTTACAGGCGTATTCTTCGTCACCGTGATGGTGTTGGGCATCCTTCATCCTCACGCACTGATTGCTCTTTTCGCACTCATCACAGGTCTTTCCATTTGGGAATACACTGGATTGGTGAACAATATCAAAGGAGTAAGGGTAAACCGCTTTATCTCAACCATAGCGGGAGTCTATTTCTTCCTATCGGTTGCAGGACTACGTCTGACACCAGTTGAGGGCTTCGTTATCTTTGTACCCTACATTCTGACAATTCTCTACCTGTTGGTTTCAGAACTGTATCTGAAGAATGAGAACCCTATCAACAGCTGGGCATACACGATGTTGGGACAGATGTATATCGCATTGCCTTTCTCAATGATTAACGTATTAGCTTTCCAGCAGGGTGAGATGGGACAGGTAACCTTTGATTTCCTTCTTCCATTGAGTATCTTCATCTTCCTTTGGACAAATGATACAGGTGCTTATCTCTGCGGTTCGCTCTTCGGCAAGCACAAACTCTTTCCACGTATCAGTCCTAAGAAGAGTTGGGAAGGAAGCATTGGTGGCGGTATTCTTGTTCTCATTGTAGCAGGTATCATCGGCTACTTTGCAAACATCGGTGCTACACCTCACATGCTGAGCATTCCTGCATGGGTAGGTCTCGGACTCGTCGTAGTGGTCTTCGGAACATGGGGCGACCTTGTTGAGAGTCTTCTCAAGCGTACACTCGGTGTCAAGGATAGCGGTAATATGCTGCCTGGACATGGTGGTATGCTCGACCGTTTTGACTCATCACTCTTAGCAATACCAGCTGCTGTCGTGTATCTCTATACATTGACATTCTTCTATTAAACTATAATAAAAAAGAAATAACAGACGTATAGGGACAGACGGAGCCGTCTGTCCCTATGTTGTTTATAATCCTGCCCTATTCCGACAATGAACGCAGAACTCACCATAGATTATCTTCGACAAGCTTTTGAACATTATAACAACCTCATCTTTGACGGTAAACTACCCGTACCAAAGCTGAAGTGGTCGCGTGCTAAGACTCGTTTAGGACAGATGGCATGTAAAAGAAAGATGAGTTGGGGGCGTACAAAGTTTTATGACTTTAGTATTTCCGTTTCTAACTATTATAAACTGACAACAGAACAAATAGACGATGTGCTCATTCATGAAATGATACACTACTCTATTGCCTATACAGGACTGAAAGACACATCATCACACGGCATTGTATTTCGTGGTATGATGGACAAGATTAACCGTACTTTTGGCAGACACATCACAATCTCCGTACGCACACGTAATCTCCAACCTCGTACGGCACAACAGCCCAAAGACTATCTCATATTAGCTTTAGAGATGAAAGATGGCAAGTATTTTCTCTCTTCCGTCAATCCTTCTGCTGCAAGTAAATTTGCAATCTCCCTTGCTCGTACCCGAGAGATTGCTCATTACGCATGGTATCAATCACAAGACGAATATTTCCACAGCATGCCACGAGTTCGCTCTTTGCGTGGCAGGCAAGTGTCTAAAGAGGTTTATACAACGATGATTGAGAAGATGAAACTCCTAAGATAAGAAACAGACGAAGATATGTTTGTAAACTATTTTCACACAACTCAAAACCAACATATGCTCTTTTAGCTTCTTAAAGACGCCTAATTGGCTTGCAAAAGGTGCCCTTTAAGATCCTTACTAACACCCTTTTGAAGTCCAATTAAGCACCTTTTATTATACCTCTTTATAACCAACTGATTTCCTGTTGGTTACAAACCTACTTTTTCTACGTGGTTTTACCATTATTCATAGAGCTTTTACTTGGAATTATGTAATGATTTTTCAAGACCTTATAAACATCTTTGAAGTATTAGAAAGAAAAGGTTTTATGTATCAGAGAGCCTTTGGTTCTTCCACTAAAACTATACAGAAAGCATCCACACTTTTAACGGATGAATCACAAAAAACGCCTTTGCAGAAGTTCTGCAAAGGCGTTTTTATTTTATAGTTTGTGACTATCAGCTTAGAACACTGGTACAATCCAGAAGTGCATAGCTCGGTTTTCAGCTGGCAACTGATACTTCTTCAGAGGTTCAGCACCCCAACTATCAATACCACCTACACCCATCATTGCTGCATCCAACGTGAGGTTAGTGTACTTAGACAATGGAACCTGATAGCTATGACGCTGATGCTTCTCACTTCCCTCATCAAGGTCGGAGATGTTATAGTGCAATGCACTGGCAGAGAAAGCAGCCTCATCAAACAATACTCGGAATCCACGACCGCTGTTGTCAGTCTGCTGCCACCAGCGAACGTCGCTCTTCGTGCCTGTTTCCTGTGGACGAATGTAAGGGAAGAACTGCTTGTCGGCAGTCTGCTCATAACGTCCAATGCGCTGTGAGAGCTTACGATCGGCATAGTTCTCGATAGGTCCACGACCGTAGAACACCGACTTATCCATATTATAAGGCAACTGCATCAACATTCCGAAACGTGGAAGCTGAGAAGCCTTGCTGCCCTCCTTCATTTCCATATCCATACTTACATGGAGCGCACCATCAGCTGCAACATGGTAAACAAGGCACAACTGCCCACCTACCTGTGGCAAATCGTATTCTGCAGTAAGGCGATTCATCTTTTTATCAACCTCTAATGACTTCAGTGTCATGGTAGGATTCTTCCATACAGACAGGCGATTCTGGAAGTTAGTACCCATATCATTGTCTGTCATAGCACGCCAGAAGTTAGGCTTCAAGCTACCACCTTCACCCAAGAAGTTATGACCATCAACCTGATAACTACTGAGGAAACCTGTCTTGCGATCGAATACGAGGTCGAAGTTGTTGCCTGCAAAGCGTACAACTCCTTCTTTCACATTGTCAGTTACCTTCACCTTATTCTTTATAACAGGCTCCATCTTTGGCATTGGTTGCCAAGGCTGTACCTCCATCTGCATTTCTGCTACAGTCTGACCAGCTGCCATCAGTGGTTCAGCAGTCTTCAACTTAAAGTCGATATTCAAGAGAACTTCACCATCAAACTCCTTACCAACTATTGGTAAAGTATATTCAACCGTCTGCTGTGGTGCAACATTCAGTTCTTCAATCGTACCCTTCTCAACAACCTTACCCTCATTAACAAGGCTCCATTCCATACGATAGTTGCTTAGATCACGGAAGAAGTATTCGTTGTGAACAGCTATCTTGCCCTGCTTGAGGTCAACTGGTCGAGCCCAAATATTCTGATATTCGTAGGCAACCTCATAAGCATGTGGATTCAACTGACGGTCAGGACCAATCATACCATTACAGTTGAAGTTGTTGTCTGATGGGTCAGTCTTATTATAGTCACCACCGTATGTGTATTCCGTCTTCACATCAACCGCATCAGCTGCACGCTCATAGTCTTCCAATCTACGAGAAGCATCAAACTTAGGATTGCGGTGTAAGCCTTGATCTACGAAGTCCCAATCAAATCCACCTTGGAACTTAGGATACTTACGAACAAGGTCCCAGTACTCCTTCAAGTTACCACCAGAGTTACCCATCGTATGGTTATACTCGCATTGGATAAGTGGACGAGTGTATTGAGCGTTCTTTGAGTAATCCTCACAAGCCTTTGGAGAATAGTACATTGGGCAGAAAATATCCGTAGCATAGCCATTCAACTCAGCACGCTCATACTGTACAGGACGGCTCTGGTCCTGCGACTTAATCCAATCGTATGCATCATCGAAGTTCTTGCTATAGCAAGTCTCGTTACCAAGACTCCAGAAAATGACACTTGGATGATTGAACTTCGTTCCGACATTATGCTGATTACGCTCCATAATCTGCTTAGCAAAAAGCGGACTACCCGATACTGCATCCTTATTATAGCCAAAGCCGTGGCTTTCTTGATTAGCCTCAGCAACCACATAGAGTCCAAACTCGTCGCATAGGTCATACCAAATAGGATCGTCTGGATAGTGACAAGTACGCACTGCATTGACATTCAAGCGTTTCATCAGTTTGATATCCTGAATCATACGCTCACGTGTCACAACGTAACCACCATCTGGATCCATCTCATGACGATTAGCTCCCTTGAAGAGAACAGGCTGACCATTGACCAACACTTGCGAGTTTTTGATTTCAACCTTACGGAAACCAACTTTGAGAGGGATTGTCTCAATAGCCTTACCAGTCTTGGCATCCTCAACATTCACATAGAGATTATAAAGATAAGGAGTCTCTGCTGTCCACTTCTTTGGGTTTCTTAATTCCATGAAAGCCTTTGCCTGTCCTACCTTATCAGGTGTAACAACATCCTTGGCAGCAAGATTATTATCCGCATCTTCTAACACCAAGAAAGCCTTTGTGTTACCAGCCAACTGAAGGTTGATGCTGAGCGTACCATCTTTGTAGTCATTTACGAGGTCAGGAGTAACACGAATGTCTTTCAAATGCTGCTTTGCATCACGGGCATAGAGATAACTTTCACGAGCAACACCACTGAGACGCCAGAAGTCCTGATCCTCACAATAACTGCCATCTGACCAACGGAATACTTGGAAAGCAATTTGGTTATCGCCCTTCTTGAGGAACTTCGTTACGTCAAACTCTGGTCCAATCTTAGAGTCTTCACTATAGCCAACGAACTTACCGTTCACCCATAGATATACACAAGATGTCACCGAACCGAAATGAGCAATAACTTGTTTACCATCCCAGTTGTCTGGTATGCGGATAGTACGACGGTAAGAGCCTACGTGGTTTTCCTTAATAGGAACCTCTGGAGGGTTGTTTTTGAAATTACCACGCCATGCAAAACCAATGTTAACATAAACAGGGTCGCCATAACCATTCACCTCCCAGATACCAGGAACAGGGAATGTCTTCCACTGCGAGTCATCGAAATCGGTACGGAAGAAATCTGTTGGACGTTGATCAGCATTCTCAACCCAATTAAATTTCCAGTCCCCATCAAGTGAAAGATAGTTAGCCGACTTCTTCATATCATACTTTATTCCACGCAGATTCTCATTTGGAGCAAAGGCAAAGAAGTCTGTATGCGTTGCAAAACGATTGACAGCATTCACCTGAAGGTCATGCCATTCGGTGAAAGTTGGCTCAATAGTGGCTTTCTGTGCATGAATACCAGACACAGACATGCCCATCAATAAAGCCGTTAGAAAAAGCTTATCCATATTGATAATAATTTAGGTTTCTTTCTTTAAAATCCTTAACTCACACAAGAGTATATAAAAGGATAACACAACAAAATTAGCAAAAAAACCTGTAATCATCGACTTATGTCACGAAAAATATGTATATTTGCTTAGATAAACAGTATAAATAACATTTATTGTATTCCTTATATGGCCAGACAACACTTCCTAACCCATTCACTTGTTTGCTGCCTTTTACTAATTGGCTCTACAAATATTGCAAATGCGCAAAGAAGACATAAAGCCATTACTAAAAAGCAAAAGCAGCCGTTATTCCTCAAGAGTGATACCCTACCTATCGTCGGTTCAATGGCAAAGATAGGTAAGAAACAGATGAATAAAGGTTTGGTAAACTCAGCCATTAATGCCCTTTCCGGACAAGCCGTTGGTGTAAATGTCGTTACGAATGGGCAGGATCGTATGGCAATGTTGACCAGTGTGCGTGTTCGTGGTACGACATCGCTTACTGGTGGTAATGACCCTCTGGTCCTTATAGATGGTGTTTCTTCTGATTTATCTACCCTATCCACCATTTATCCTGCTGATATCGAAAGCTTTACTATCCTCAAGAATGCTTCAGAAACGTCTAAATATGGTTCACGAGGAGCATCGGGTGTTATCGAAGTAAAGACAAAGCGTGGCAATGGTAGTAAGTTCCAGATCTACTATGACGGAACTGCTGGATTCGATGTGGTATACAAACGACTTCGAATGCTCAATGCTACGGAGTATGTTAGTGCTGCAAAAGCATTGGGATTAGACTATGTTGATAAGGGCTATGATACTAACTTTCAAAAAGAAATCGTACGAACAGGTTTCGTAAACTCACACCACGTGGCTTTTAGTGGAGGCAGTGAGAAGTCTAACTATCGTGCCTCATTAGGCTATGTACGTGGACAAACGGTTATTAAAAACAAGGATTACAATAACTTCGTGGCTAAGTTAGACATCTCACAGCTTGCCTTTGACGAGAGACTAAAGATAGACTTTGGTGCCTTCGGTTCATCTCAACAAGATGAAAAGATATTTGATATTCAAGCACTTTCCTACTCTACTGCTGCAATGAATCCAACACTCCCATTCCACAAAACAGGAAACGGCTGGCAGAGGAATGGCAATGCATCACAAATAGGACCGACAGAACCATTGCTGTTTGAGCGTAACGATGAAAAGAATCTTACGTTCAACTCACATCTGCAGTTGTCCTTACAGTTAACACATAACCTTCATTTAGCAGCCTTAGGTTCCTACTCTTACACCTCAACGGAGAACGGACGATTTGCTCCGACATGGGTATGGGCGCAAGGATTAGCATATAGAGGAGAACGAAAGACCGAAGATATATTAGGTAACATCTCTCTTGATTGGAAATATCGTTGGGGGATTAACAAATTATCTGCCACCATTCTTGCTGAATATCAGAAGAAAAAGATAGCAGCTTTTTGGACACAAGTAAAGGGATTAACCAACAATTACTTTGGTTATGACAATCTTGGGGCTGCTTCTGACCGTCCTTATGGAGGAACTGGTAGTAGTTATGCTGACCCAAGTCTTACCTCTTTTATGGGTACACTTACCTACACACTACTCGACCGATACACACTTAATCTGACAACACGTGCAGATGGTTCGTCAATGGTTGGCAAAGACCATACATGGGGCATCTTCCCTTCTATCTCAGCAACTTGGGATATGAAGAAAGAAAGTTTCCTACGCAACAATAAGAGCATTAGTCTTCTGAACCTTCGAACCGGTTATGGTCGGTCTGGAAACCTTGGTGGAATCAGTTCTTATTTGACCTTAAGGCAATATATCCCAGTAGGTTTAATCTCGTACAATGGTACACCAACAGTCACTATGGGTACCTTACGCAATAGTAACCCTGACCTACGTTGGGAGACGCGCAGCACCTTTAATATTGGTACTGACCTTGGGTTGTTCAACAATCGTCTGCTCCTTACAGCAGAGTATTACTATTCCAAGACTACCGATATGCTTTACGAATATGACGTACCTGTGCCAACTTTCGCCTTCGACAAGCTATTGGCAAATATCGGTTCTATGTCTAACAGTGGTTTTGAGTTGGGTATTGGCGTCGTTCCTATATCAAAGAAAGACATGGAACTCAATGTCAATGTCAATATGGCATGGCAAAAGAATAAACTCCTTTCTCTCAATGGTAAACATAATGGAAGACAGATGACTGCGTCAGAAATAACCCCTATCGGTGGTATGAATGGCGCAGGTTTCCATGGTGGATATAATGATATTATTTATCAGATAGTAGGTCAACCGTTAGGTGTTTTCTATCTTCCTCATTGCAAAGGAATCGTTGACAACGGACATGGACACAATAAATACGACATTGCTGATTTGAATAATGACAATGTTATCGACCTCAGCGACCATGGTGACCGATATATCGCAGGACAAGCAACACCTAAGATGACCTTAGGTTCTAACATAAGTTTCAGATACAAAGCATTCGACATTTCCTTACAGATGAATGGTGCTTTCGGACATAAGATATTTAACGGAACAACTCTTTCTTTCCTGAACATGTCAAACTTCCCAGACTATAATGTCCTTGCAGAAGCTCCAGCACGGAATATTGTTGACCAGAATGTGACGGATTATTGGTTGGAAAAAGGTGATTATCTAAACTTTGATTATCTTACGATAGGTTGGAATACGCCTATTAAAAACAAATATATCAGTTCACTACGTGTGTCTTTTAGCATCAATAACCTTGCAACAATAACAAGTTATAGTGGCTTAACACCGATTATCAATAGTTATGTAGTAGATAACACTTTAGGTATTGATGACAAACGTACCTATCCTCCTTATCGCACTTATTCTATCGGTGTGAGTATTAAGTTCTAAGCAATTTAACACAACATAAACAACTGTCAAGTATGAAATACTTACTTCGCCCACTCTTTTTTCTAACTATCCTCACATTGACAGGTTGTCTGGACGAGAATAGTAAAGACAGCCTCGATGAACAACATACCTACACGACAGATAGAGATGTATATGTCAATGCTGTCGCTACTTTGTATAACTACATCGGAAGTGATAAAGACAGTGAGGGATTACAAGGTACTTATCGTGGTGTATATGATTATAATACGTTCACAACCGATGAAGCAATCATACCTGTCCGTGGTGGAGACTGGTATGATGGAGGGTTTTGGGCTGATTTATATACTCATAACTGGGCAGAAGACAGTAAACCGCTCTACGATACATGGAAATATCTCTATAAAGTAATTGTATTCAGTAATGATGCACTTACAACCATCGACAAACATAAACAACTGCTTACAGATGAGCAGTACAAGGCTTATAGGGCTGAGGTTAGGGCTATCCGTGCCTTATACTACTATTACCTTATGGATATGTTTGGAAATATACCATTAGTAACTACGGCTGGCGAAAGTACTGAAAACGCAGATCAAGCAAGTCGCCCTGAGGTATATCGGTTTATTGTAAAAGAACTACAAGAAGTCACCCCACTGCTTCCTACAGGTCATAGTAACCTTCTTGGCAAGAACTATGGACGTGTAACACGTTCTGTAGCCAACTTCCTTCTTGCTAAGTTAATGCTGAATGGTGAGGTTTATTCTGATGCTGATTGGACAGATAATCAACAACCTAATGGTAAGCAAACCTACTTTACCATCAATGGTCAGCAGATGAATATATGGCAAGCCTGCAAATATTACTGCGATGAGTTGACTGCTGATGGCTTTACCTTAGCAGCCGATTATCTCAGCAACTTCTCTGTTAACAACGAGAATTCACCAGAGAATATCTTTACTATCCCACTCGACAAACACCTTTACAAGAGCCAATTCCAGTATCTCTTCCGCTCTCGACACTACTCACATGGCGGTGCCTTCGGTACAAGCTCTGAGAATGGAGCCTGTGCAACTATTTCAACAGTGAAGACTTTCGGCTATGGTACCAGTAATGTTGACAAGCGATATGCCTATAACCTCTTCTCTGACACTGTTCGGGTAGATGGAAATATCATATATTTAGAGAATGGCAAACCACTTGTTTATATGCCACTTGCTGTAGAGTTAAATCTCACCAACAGCCCATATATCAAGACGGCAGGAGCAAGAATGGCTAAATATGAGGTGGACCGCAACGCCTTTAACGATGGTAAAAGCCCAGACAACGACATTGTTCTCTTCCGTTATGCCGATGTATTGCTAATGAAGGCTGAAGCTGCTGTACGCAACGGAGAGAATGGTAATACTGAATTGAACCTCATTCGCAGCCGTAGTGGCATGGGAAATAGAACTGCTACATTAGATAACATTCTTGCTGAACGCCTGATGGAACTAATGTGGGAGGGCTGGCGTCGTAATGACCTCATCCGTTTCAATCGTTTCCATCAGTCCTACGACATTCGTACTGCACCCGAAACAGAAGCCGATCGACATACGATTGTCTTCCCGATCCCATCACGTGCATTAGACCTCAACGAAAAACTGAAACAGAATAAAGGTTATAAACGCTAAATAAAACCTCCGTCAGCCCCATGCTTCTGTGTGAGGTTCAACACTACAAGATTAAGAAATATATTGATAAAATATTCGAGAAAAAGGTAGATAAATGCCTTAAAAGCGAGTTATTTCCCCACCTTCGTAAGTCACTTGTTATCAAATAGTTGTAAAAAGGGCTTTTAAAAGGTGCTTAGTAAGGTTTCAAAAGGGCGTTAGTAAGACCTCAAAAGAGCACCTTTTGCAAGCCAATTGGGCGTTAATTGCAAGCCATTTGGTGGTCTTTACAAAATCGATATATGAAAAATATGAACAAATATAGAGAAGTTTGGAGTGATAAGGTTTGCATTTTACGCTTAGAACTTTAAGAAATATCACACAGCAAGGCTCTAAGTTTGCAGCAAGAAACTTAGAGTTGCTCTGTGTGCTTTATTATATAATAGGTTTAAACTATCACGTCATAATTCGGAAGAATCCTAAAAGATAAAGAAAGCAGGGATAGACGAAGCCGCCTACCCCTGCTTTCTTCTCATATGGCTTGCATAGCTAATATAGCATTCCAAGGTTTCCTATAAAACATAAAGTCAGTATTTATCTAAGAAATCTATCGCCACCAGCCTATCCTTTCTACCCTCCTTTGGAGGGGTTGGGGGAGGTCTTTACATATCCTCTTGGAACAATGGGTCCTCAGGAACAACCATAATTGGCTTCTGCTGAGCAGCCTTCATGATATTCTCTGGTACGTACTTATTATCAACAACCAGACGGAAGGTATATTCATTGAACCAAGGATTACTCATAATCAAGTAACCATTCTGACCATAAGAGGCACTCCAAGAGTTCTCTACCTTCCATTTCTTTGGCTGACCGTTCTCATCTAAGTCTACTGCTGTAAGTGTCATCGCATGCGTAGAACCACTGTCGAAGGTTGCAATACGCTCTGCCTTGTTCATTGGGAAGGTTGTTCCGAAAAGTGTTGCATAGTCATAGTTGTCCAAGTCAAGATAACCACGCTTGCGGTCGAGCTGCTTACCAACATCATAACTGGTGTACATCTTCGTTGAGTCTTTCAGCGAAGCAATAGCCATCTTCGCAATATCTTCCATTGGAAGGTTCACATACTTCCAGTTATGACCATCGTAGGTATGACGATCATACTCAATTTCGTAGGTCTTATAGTAAGGACGACGAGGGTCGTTCATTGCCATAATAAAGGTTCCATTGAGCGGACCACCCACTGTTTCCTTGTAGAATTCCTGTGGTGTATAGGTCTTAGCCTTACCAATCTGCTTACCATTCTTATCCTTGAAAGCAAAGGTGAACGTCTTCACTGGCTCACCCAAAGAGAGTGAGAGTATATGATAGATATTACCCAACATCTCTGTCTTGCGTGCCTTGATAGCTGCCTTCGACTTCTTGTCAGCTACCATCTTACGCAGCTCTAAACCATACTCACGTAGTTTTGATGACACAATCCTTGCCATGCGAGAGGTATTTTCTGCTGAATAGGTTTCTTGCATAGCTTCCATTGGTACAACACCATACTTCTCAACCAAGTCAGATACACCGCAGAACGTACCACCATCACTGATAGGATTCTTAAAGAAAAACTGCACACGTGGGTCGTCTAATGGCTTACCAGCATTGTCTATCACACCTTGCAGCATCAAGTTTGCTTTCTCTAACTGGTCATAGAAAGAGAGATAAACGTGAGAATATTCCACTCTCAATGTATCCTTATGGCGACGTGCAAAGTTAGCACGCAAAACATTCAGTCCAGTAAAGAGCCAACAACGACCCGAACTTTTCTGATCTTGGATATTCTGTTTCGGTGTCTCCACGCTAAAGTAGGTGTCTACAGGACCAGAATTACGGAAGTTACGAGCAAGATCATCAATAGAATTTGTGGCGATTGCATTCGATAAAGCACGGTCAGATGTTGTCAATCCAGACTTCTGAATCTGCTGCAACATCTGTGCATCAATACCTCCATCTTTCGTCTGTGCCTGAAGTGTAAGTACACAACTTAGCAAGCCACAGGCTATAAACATTTTCTTTCTCATTGTTTTTTTAATAATATTAAGGTAAAGGGTTATTAAAAACTTATTTTCTACAAAGATACTATTTATTTCCCATTGTTGTTGTAATAATGTGTGAAAATCATCATTGATATTGATAAATTCTACCTAAAAGGGAAAGGTTAACAATTTCTTTTGGTGAAGAGAAAAGAGTTTATTTCATAAAAATAAAAGGCAGTACATGAAAAGAAGGCATCCTATCCTATCACTTTGACCATACTTTCAGGCATTTTCTATGTAAAACATTTGCGTATATTGTTTTTTTTTACGAATATTGCATTCGCAAATTAGCGGCTGCAGAAAGTCGCATAAACTAAAAACAAATCTATGAAGAAAATCTTATTGAGTCTGTTTCTTGCTGCTGTCAGCCTTTCAAGTTATGCACAGCACTTTATTACAGACCCTAATTTCAGACAGAAAGTAGAAAACGCATTCCAAGCCAAGATGAAGGTTATTGGTAAGAAGTTCTATAACACAAAGGGACTTCGGGTATCTCCAGAAGAAGAGGAGGCATTACGTTTCTTGTATGCTTATATGCCTATTGCCGATGCAACAGACTATCCAACAGCCTATCACCTTAAAAACATACGCACCGCTTTGCAAACAAGAAAGTCGATGGCATGGGGAAAAGATGTCCCTGAATTGCTTTTCAGACATTTCGTTCTGCCAATGCGTGTGAACAATGAACCACTTGATAGTTCACGTGCTATTTTCTATCGTGAACTGAGTGAGCGTGTAAAAGGACTTCCTATGAAGGATGCTATCCTTGAAGTGAACCACTGGTGTCATGAACGAGTTACCTATGAACCTTCTGATGCCCGTACTTCTTCGCCTCTGCAGTCTATCCGCACTGGTCGCGGACGTTGTGGAGAGGAGAGTACTTTTACGGTAGCAGCCCTACGTTCTATCGGTATTCCAGCTCGTCAGGTATATACTCCTCGCTGGGCACATACGGACGACAATCATGCTTGGGTAGAAGCTTGGGCGGATGGTAAATGGTATTTCTTAGGTGCTTGTGAACCAGAGCCAGTACTCAACCTTGCTTGGTTTAACGAGCCAGCATCACGTGCAATGCTCATGCACACACGTGCTTTCGGTGATTATGAGGGTCCAGAGGAGGTGATGCTACGTACCAATAACTTCACCGAGATTAATCTCATTGACAACTATGGCAGTACGTCTAAGATTGATTTTAAGATTGTCGACAAGGATGGTAAGCCTATTGACAATGCAAAGGTAGACTTCAAGATTTATAATTATGCCGAGTTCTATACAGCTGTGTCTAAGTACACTGGCGAGGATGGTACAACCTTCCTCTCTGCTGGTAAAGGTGATATGATTGTCTGGGCATCAAAGGATGGACAGTTTGGCTATGCTAAAGCTACCTTTGGAAAGGATAAGTCAATCACCATCAAACTGGATTATAACGAGCAAAATATGCCAAAGGAGGCTGATCTCGACATCGTTCCACCTGCTTCAAATACTACATTACCTGCCGTTACCAAGGCACAGCGGGATGAGAATACGCGTCGTTTGACTTATGAGGATTCTATCCGTCATGCTTACATTGCCACCTTCCCAACAGCAGAATCAATGAAGGATTATCGTTATCCTGCAGCCACACCTTATATTATAAAGGCACGTGGTAACTGGAAGACTATTCAAGCGTTTGTTGAGAAGTATGCTAATCAGCAGGAACGTGCACTAAAGTTACTCAGTACTTTGAGCGACAAGGACCTCCGTGACATGCCAATGTATATCTTAGAGGATAACATGAAGGCAAAGAGCAGCCAACTCTCTCCACGTGTTGAGAGCGAAATGATTCTCACACCGTTCAAACAATTCTTCGAGAAAGCCTTTGCAAAGGAGGCTGCAAGTTTCCGTAAGAACCCTGCTTTGTTGGTTGAATGGATTAGAAAGAATATCCGTATGAACCCTGATAGTCGTGCGATGAGAATCCCACAGACACCAAGAAGTGTATGGGAGAGCCGTATTACCGATAGCCGTAGCCGTGATATCTTCTTCGTAGATGTAGCACGCAGTCTTGGTATTGAGGCCCGTATGGACCCTGTGGCATGGAAGATTCAGTATAAACAAGATGGCAAATGGGTGGATGTTGACTTTGATGCAGCAGCTCAGCAGACTGCTAAGACTGGAAAATTAGTACTGACATTCACCCCTGATGGCTTCCTCGATGATCCTAAGTATTATAGCCATTTCAGCATTAGTAAGATTGTTTACGGACAGACATGGCTGATGAACTTTGACGAAGGACAGGTAGATATGGGTGGCGGTGCTACTTGGTCGAACACCTTTAAGAATGGGGCTACACTCGATGAGGGTACCTACATCCTCGTGACTGGTCAGCGTATGGCAGATGGTAGTGTACTTGCACACAGCCGTTTCTTCCAGATTAAACCAGGCGAGACAACCACTCTCCCACTCGATGTACGTCAAGAAAGCGAAGGTGTGAAGGTGATTGGTAGCTTCAATAGCGAAGACTTGTTTGACAAAGACGGTCAGAACGTTTCTATCCTAAGTCAGACTGGACGTGGATATTACGTTCTCGGCGTATTGGGTATTGGTCAAGAGCCAACCAACCACGCTTTGCATGATATTGAAAAGATGAAGGATAAACTCGATAAATGGGGTCGTCCATTCGTCTTACTCTTCAAGAATGAGGCGGAAGCTAAGAAGTTCCAAGCACAGAAGGGTGAGTTCCCTAACCTCCCTGCGAAGACTATCTTCGGTATTGATAAGGATGGAACCATCCAGCAAGAGATAGTGAAAGAGATGAAACTCCGCAATACTGAACAGCTGCCAATATTCATTATCGCTGATACCTTCAACCGTATTGTCTTCCTTTCTCAAGGATATACAATCGGATTGGGTGAGCAGCTCGTTAAAACAAGTAGTAAACTTTAAATAAGGAGGGAGAGGAGTTAAGGAGTGAAAGGGAGTTAAGACAATACTTTTATAGCTGTAATATATCAGACAATAAACGGTCATATATCACACTAACAGATAGTGTTGTCTTAACTCCCTTTCACTCCTTAACTCCTTTAACTCCTCAAATAATCCAACATGAACCGAACTGATTTTGAGATAGAGATATGTGCTAATAGCGTTGAAAGCTGCGTAGAAGCACAGAAAGGTGGAGCTAATCGTGTAGAACTCTGTATGGGTATTCCCGAAGGTGGCACCACACCTTCCTATGGTGAAATAAAAATGGCGAGAGAAGTGTTGAAGGAAACACGTCTACATGTCATCATCCGCAATCGTGGTGGCGACTTCCTTTATACTAAACAGGAACTTCAGCGCATGGCTATGGACATTGATCTCTGCCGTGACTTAGGTGTGGATGGCGTTGTCTTTGGCTGCCTGACGGCTGAAGGAGATATCGACTTGGCTGCTAATGAATATCTGATGTCTCACGCAAAAGGGATGAGTGTCACCTTCCATCGTGCCTTTGACCGCTGCCGAGAACCAGAGAAAGCCTTAGAACAGCTCATTGCACTCGGCTTTGAGAGAGTACTTACATCGGGACAGCAACCTACTGCCGAGGAGGGTATTCCCCTACTCCAGCGATTAAACCAGTTGGCAAATGGTCGTATAAAAATCATGGCTGGATGTGGTGTGAACGAAAAGAACATCGCTTGCATACGCCAAGAAACAGGCGTACCTGCCTTCCACTTCTCTGCCCGTGAGCCACAAGCAAGTCGCATGACCTACTCTAACCCATCCGTTTATATGGGTGCAGAGGGTGCCGATGAAGACACTATCATGTTAACAACAGAGCGCAGAGTGAGAAATACTATTGACGCTTTGATGGGAAAGATGGCGTAAAAGCAATACTCATATACCAGAATTAAGTTTGAAAACAGTTGCTGTCATTTTTAACACTTCGCATAATTAGCTGGATCATAACATATTAGAAAAGAAATGTAAGTGACAGAAATGACAGCAAATTTAAAATAACAAATTAACCATTGAGTTGTAATGCCGTCAATCTTATAATGAAACAAATACGAATGGTTAATTTTAAAATATGTGGACAGCTTTCACTATCAATCCATCAGAATCTTCTTTTTACTTATTAATCGTATTATTTTCTGATAGGTTTTAATGTGCAATTGGATGTGTTAATGTTAAATATCACTATAAAAATTCATCTTTTCTCTAAAAAGCAACGTAAATAAAAACAAATAAAGTAGATTTGCATTCGTAATCTTCAATATATTGAAGATAAATATAAAGAATAAGCTATAAATATCACTTTAGTGATAGTTAAGACATGCGATAATGAAAGAACTATATGAGTACTCTACACCTGAACTTATACGTTTGCTTGGCTTGCGTTTTAAGGAGTACAGGATGCGCTGTAATCTCACACAAAAAGAGGTTGCAGAGCAGTCTGGTATTGGACTGACAACAATCCATAAGTTTGAGAATGGCATATCTGGCAATCTTTCATTGGCAACATTCATTCTTTTACTGAAGGTAGTCGGTCAAGTTAACGCTTTGGACGACTTGCTGCCCGAGTTGCCAGAATCACCTTACCTTATGCGTAAAGAGGAGAAAAAGGCACAACGTATTCGCCACAAAAAATAACAATCTAACATGATAAAGTCGTTAAGAGTAATTCTTTGGAACGAAGAGATAGGTAGACTGGCTTGGGATGAGCGTCGCAAGCTTTCGTACTTTACTTACAATCCTGAGTTTGTAAAAAAGGGACTGAATGTTTCTCCTTTGATAGCTCCTTTAAATGGTGTCAGAGCTTTGACACCCATCTGGGGTGAGGAGGCTAAGATTTATCAGAAACTTCCAGCGTTTGTTGCCGACTCTTTACCTGATACCTGGGGTAATCAATTATTTGAACTCTGGCGCCAGCAGAATCACCTTGCAAATGTAGACGTCACACCACTTGACAAACTATCATTCATCGGTAAGCGAGGAATGGGTGCTTTGGAATTCTTGCCAGAGACCAATCGTGAGCAGAAACCAGAGAAGATTGATATAAAGTCTTTGACAGATCTGGCAGAACAAATCTTTAGAGAACGTGAGAATGCACATATTATGCCTGAAGAATCTGTCACAATGCAGTCGTTGTTGACTGTTGGAACTTCTGCTGGTGGTCGTCAACCAAAAGCTATTCTTGCTATTAATAAAAAGACAGGAGAGGTTCGTAGTGGACAAATCTCAGGATTGGAGGGCTTTGATTACTATCTCTTAAAGTTCGGCAATTCAGAGTACAGTTCTGCAGAGTTAGAGATGACTTATAGTGAATTGGCTACAGCTGCAGGAATCTGTATGATGCCATCGGAGCTATATTCAGTTGATGGCAACAATCACTTTATGACCAAACGATTTGATCGTGATGGTGAGAAAAAGATTCATACACAGACATTAGCTGCCATTTATCCAGACACTGAAAGCTATGAGCAAATGATAACAGTCTGCCGAAAACTTCACCTTCCTGAGGCTGATTGTCAAGAGGTGTTCCGCAGAATGGTATTTAATGTCTTATCAAACAACACGGATGATCATAATAAAAACTTTTCATTCATTATGAACGAAGATGGTTCGTGGAGATTGTCACCAGCTTATGATATTACTTATATAATTGATAGAGGTGGTTATCTACCAAACGAAGAACACTGTCTGTTTATTCGAGCAAAGCTTTGTAGAATCACTCGTGAAGATGTAATCAACTTTGCAAGAGACAATGGTATTCGTCGGCCAGATGCTATTATTCGTGATGTTGTTACTTCTTTGAAACAATTCCGCACAGTGGCTACCAAGTATCGTGTAAGAGAAGAGTGGATAGGCCGGGTGGAAACCACTATCATTAACCATCTGAAGGCATGGGGAGAGTGGAAAGAAGAAACTCCATCAATAAACTGTGAACTGAATGGTCATGTTATCAAGAATATACGAATAGAGCCTACTTATAAGGGTAATTATCACTTGTATGCTGATATTGACGGGAAAGAACAAAAGTTTATTATTAGCAGAAATAAGAAGGATTTTTCGTTAATAGAAAAGACTGGCTTATCAAACCTTACAACCGATTACCTTACGGCAATGGTTAAGAAGTATTTTATGCTATAATCATTCAATAATAGATATTGATTTTAATGAGTTTCTCATTAACATAGATAAATTGAAAATAGTAACATTAATCAGCTGTTAGCATGTTTCGTTCTTTGGCGTTTATAGTTAGCACGCCTTGTGCTCAGTGTTAGCACAAAGCGTGCTAACCGTAAACACGAAGTGTAATGACTGTTTGTAAGTCACATAAAAAGGGTCTTGTAAGAGCAAGATAAAAGATAGAAAACGGATACTATTCAGCCTGATATGAAAGACCGCATGTGAAGTAGTATAGCTACAATCTGAAAGTTGCTGTCACTCCTATCACTACAAACCACACTATAAGTGACTTATTATAAGCTCTTTATCGCAAATGTTAAAAATAACAGCAACTAAAAACAAAAATAAAATAGGGGGAATAAGAATACAAAAGTCCTCTCTATGACTGCTAATCGGTGCGACATATCTCCGAAGGAATCTCCCCTTGATATGCCGTCTATACTAAACCGTCTAACTGTTTCTTAAGTTCTTTCAGTTGGTCGCGCACAGAGAAGAGGGTTTCCATTACCTTCTGACTCTTGTCAGCACCACTTCTGTTCTCCTGCAACATCTTGCGAGCTGCAGCAATCTTAAAGCCACGCACCTTGACAAGGTTGTAAATAACCTTGATCTGTTCAATGTCCTTCTCCGTATATTGGCGTACACGATTACCCGTCGTCTTAGGACGAAGGTGTGGAAACTCAGTTTCCCAGTATCGCAACAGACTCTCCGTAACGTTAATCTGCTGTGCCACTTCCTTGATAGAATAATACAGTTTGCGCGGATTCTCTGCCATGTCTTAGTAACTTTTATATCAATTATTTACACAATCTTAGGTCTGAATAGGAAGACTATGTCCACCTCTAAAAGAAGTTTTTACGTATTCAGCAGCCTAATTGTTTGCAAAAATACTCAAAAGTCAGTATCTTTGCAACACTTTTAGGTAGAAAAATTGAATTAAAATAAAATAAAGATGATGACAGCAAACGAAATCCGCGACTCTTACTTGAAATTCTTTGAGTCGAAGGGACACGTTATCGTACCGTCTGCCCCTATGGTTATTAAGGACGACCCTACGCTGATGTTCACTAATGCTGGTATGAACCAGTGGAAAGATATTATCCTCGGAACAAAGGATCCAGAGCCTCGCCGCCGCACTGACTCACAGAAATGTCTGCGTGTTAGTGGTAAGCACAATGACTTGGAAGAGGTTGGTCGTGATGCAGCTCTCAGCCACCACACGATGTTTGAGATGTTAGGTAACTGGAGTTTCGGTGACTATTTTAAAGAAGGAGCAATTGATTACGCCTACGAATACCTTGTAGACGTACTCCACCTTGATCCAAAAGACCTCTACGTAACTGTCTTTGAGGGTGATAAGGCAGAGGGAATATCACGTGATGATGAGGCAGCAAGCTACTGGGAGAAGCATTTCCCAAAGAATCATATCGTCAACGGAAACAAGCACGACAACTTCTGGGAGATGGGTGACACTGGTCCTTGTGGTCCTTGTTCAGAGATTCATATTGACTTCCGTTCAGAGGAAGAGAAGGCAAAGGTGCCTGGTGAGGAACTTGTAAACAAGGATCATCCACAGGTTATTGAGATTTGGAACATCGTGTTCATGCAGTTTAATCGTAAGGCTGACGGCAGTCTTGACCCATTGAAGATGCATGTTATCGATACTGGCATGGGCTTTGAACGTCTCGTTCGTCTCATGCAGGGCAAGAACTCTAACTACGATACAGATATCTTTGCACCAGTTATTGCAGAGATTGAGAAGATTTCAGGCAAGAAGTATAACCACACCTTCCCTGAGGGTGATAATGGTGAAGGCATCAATGAAGAGCAGAAGGTAGACATTGCTATGCGTGTTGTAGCCGATCACCTTCGTGCTGTTGCCTTCTCTATTGCTGATGGTCAGTTACCAAGCAATGCTAAAGCAGGTTACGTTATTCGTCGAATCCTTCGCCGTGCCGTTCGTTACGCTTATACTTTCCTTGGTCAGAAGGAAGCTTTCATGTATAAGTTGCTCAACGTGTTGGTACGTGAGATGGGTACTGCATACCCAGAACTCACCGCACAGCGTGAGCTGATTGGTCGCGTGATGAAGGAAGAGGAAGACTCATTCCTTCGCACATTGGAAAAGGGTATCATGCTCCTTAACGGTGCAATGGACGAGCTGAAGGCACATGGTCAGACTCAACTCGATGGTAAGGAGGCTTTCCGCCTCTTCGATACCTACGGTTTCCCACTCGACCTCACCGAACTTATCTGCGCAGAGAACGGATATACCGTTGACGAGAAGCAGTTCAACGAGGAGATGGAACAGCAGAAAGCACGTGCCCGCAATGCTGCCGCTGTAGAGAATGGTGACTGGGAAGTACTGCGTGAAGGCGAGCAGGAGTTTGTTGGTTACGACTACACAGAATATGAGTGTCACATCCTCCGTTACCGCAAGGTGACTCAGAAGAAGAACAGTTTCTATGAACTTGTACTCGACTATACTCCTTTCTATGGTGAGATGGGTGGTCAGGTAGGTGACCAAGGTGTACTTGTTAGCGAGGACGAAACTATTAATGTCATCGATACCAAGCGTGAGAACAATCAGAGCGTACACATTGTTAAGGAATTACCAAAGAACCTTGAGGCTGATTTCATGGCTTGTGTAGACACTGAAAAGCGTGATGCTTCAGCTGCCAACCATACTGCAACCCACCTTCTCGACTATGCTTTGAAGCAGGTTCTCGGTGAGCATGCTGAGCAGAAGGGTTCATACGTAAGTCCTGACACCCTCCGTTTTGACGTTTCTCACTTCCAGAAGATTACTGATGAAGAACTTCGTCAGGTAGAGAAGCTTGTCAATGAGATGATTCGTAAGGATTATCCAATGGACGAGCATCGTGATACGCCAATGGAGGAAGCTAAGAAGATGGGTGCCGTAGCCCTCTTCGGTGAGAAGTATGGCGACAAGGTTCGTGTTGTTCGCTTCGGTCCAAGCTGTGAGTTCTGTGGTGGTATTCATGCCACATCAACAGGTCGTATCGGCTTCTTTAAGATTGTCGGTGAGAGTAGTGTAGCAGCTGGTGTACGCCGTATTGAGGCTATGACAGGTGAAACTTGTGAGAACGCCATCTACGCTCTTGAAGATACTTTGCGTGATTTGAGATCAATGTTCAACAATGCGAAGGACCTCAAAGCAGTTCTTACAAAGTTTGTTGAAGAGAACGACAGTATTAAGAAGGAGCTTGAGAGTTTCCGTGCCCAAGCTGTTAGCCGTGCTGCAAAGAACATGGTTGAGCATGCTGAGACCGTAAATGGCGTGCATGTCGTAAAAACTGTGCTGCCAATCGACCCAGCTTCTGCCAAGGACATCGTCTTCAAGGTACGTGAAGCATTGCCAGAAAAGCTTGTTTGCGTACTCGGTTCTGTATACGAGAATCGTCCTCTCTTATCAATCATGCTCAGTGATGACATGGTGAAAGATCATGACCTGAACGCTGGTAAGATTATTCGCGAGGCTGCTAAACTCATCCAGGGTGGCGGTGGTGGTCAGCCACACTACGCTCAGGCTGGTGGTAAGAATGCAGATGGTATCAGATCAGCTGTGGATAAAGTGATTGAATTAATTAGCTTATAAAGCTATTAGATACAAAGAATAAGGAGAGCCAAAAGCTCTCCTTATTTTTTATTTATCTATTCATCACGAATTATTTTCATGAAAAGAAATAATTATTTACACGACAATAAATATTTTTATTCATGAAAAGAAATCTTTTTGTTCGTGAAAATAATTCGAAATAAATAGATTTATTTGACTAAAACAAATGTACAACTTTACTAATATACATGGTTTCAAGCAGTCTACTTATTCATAAGTTTGCTCACTTACAAACTCATTTTCAGATTCATTTGACAGCTCATAAACCTGCCTACCTGATAGCTTTTCGACCATAATCCTCGCCGCATTATCTGGTGCCACCTCGTTTCCTAAACGGTCACGAACAAGCTGGTAATCCGCCAACATACGTTCACGCAAAGGCTGACCAGGAAGAATACGATATAACTCATTGGCTATGTTACGGATTGAGAAGCGATCGGCAAGTAGTTCTTGCACAATCTCCTTATCTGCAATAAGGTTGACAAGAGAGATAAAACGCACTTTGATAATATGCTTAAAAGCAAAACGAATCAACTTTGGAACTGGCGTTTCGTAGCAGACAACCTGTGGAACATTCAGCAAAGCTGTCTCAAGCGTTGCTGTACCACTGGTAACAAGTGCTACTGTAGCATGACTCAGAAGTTCGTAAGTCTGTGTCTTTACCATCTTTGCTTCACTATCACCTAAATACTTCTTATAATAGCTTTCAGCAATAGAAGGTGCTGCAGCAACCACCATCTGATAATCTTCAAAATGACGTGCAGCCTCCAACATTGAAGGCAAATTATCCTTTATCTCCTGTTTACGACTACCAGCAAGAAGAGCAATGATAGGCTTAGAAGACAATCCATTACGCTGACAGAACTCGTCTTTTGACTCTGAATAAACATGACGGAAATTATCAACCTCCTCGGCAGTAGGGTTACCAACGTAATGTATTTTGTAATTATGTTTCTTCTCATAGAAAGGAACTTCAAACGGAAGAATAGAGAACATTTCTTTTACATCACGCTTGATAGCTTTGATACGCCACTCCTTCCACGCCCATATCTTTGGGGAGATATAGTAATAGACAGGAATATTGGTATTCTTCTTTACAAACTTTGCAATACTAAGATTAAACCCTGGATAGTCAACGAGGATGACTGCATCAGGCTTCCAACGCATAATATCCTCCTTACACATCTTCATATTCTTAAAGATGGTAGGTAGGTGTAGCAATACAGGAACAAAACCCATATAGGCAAGTTCACGATAATGCTTCACACGTGTACCGCCCACTTTCGCCATCAGGTCACCACCAAAGAAGCGAAAATCAGCCTCTGGATCATACTGCATCAACGACTGCATAAGGCGTGAGGCATGTAAGTCGCCAGATGCTTCACCAACTATCAGGTAATACTTCATAATATCAAAGAATTAAAGAGACTCCCACGATTTCATCTTGCTGAGCACTTCATAATCTGTCACGTCAATCTTCGATGGCGTAACAGTTACATATCCATGCGCCAATGCCCACTGATCATTATCGCTTGCATCAGGCTCATCGTTACGATAATGCCCTGTCATCCAGTAGTAATCGAAGCCACGAGGATGCTTACAAGCCTCAACCTCTCTTATCCAACTACCCCAACCCATACGGCAAACCTTCAGTCCTGTAAACTTCTCAACCTTAGGGAAGTTCACATTTAAACAGACACCTTTTGGCAGACCATCAGCAAGAACTTTCTTAACAATAAGTCTTACATAATCACGTAGGTAAGAAAGGTCAGCATTAGGATCGTAATCACAACTTGAAAAGGCGATAGAAGGGATATATTTCATACAACCCTCATACGCTATACCCATTGTACCACTGTAATGATTATTCACAGAAGAATTATCTCCATGATTGATACCTCCCAAAATAAGGTCAGGCTTTCGGTCAACAAGAATCTGGTCTAACGCCAACTTCACACAGTCGACAGGCGTACCTGTACATGACCACACCTCACAGTCAGGAATATTATGACGTTTCTTCAACAACAGATAATCAACCACAGAAAAAGCACATGAGAAACCCGAACGTCCTGCTTCTGGAGCACAGACAACAACATCTGCAAAATCTGTAAGGAATGAAACGAGCGTACGAATACCATTAGAGTGGTATCCATCATCGTTAGATATAAGTATGAGTGGTTTCTTAGAATTCATAAATTTCACTTTGATTTCAGTGCAAAAGTACGAAAAAAGGTTTATAAAGCCCTGCAATCTCATATAAAATATGTATCTTTGTAGCCTAATAAATGTATAGGATTAAATAGAAAAATGGGAAAGATTATCGCACTTGCCAACCAAAAAGGCGGCGTCGGAAAGACGACTACCACCATTAACTTGGCGGCTTCTTTAGCAACGCTTGAGAAGTCTGTACTGGTGATTGATGCCGATCCGCAGGCGAATGCCTCCAGCGGTTTGGGCGTGGATATCAAGGAGGTGGATTGTTCGCTTTACGAATGTATCATTGACCATGCCGACATAAAAGACGCTATCTACACAACTGACATAGAAGGATTGGACATTGTTCCGAGCCATATCGACCTTGTTGGAGCTGAAATAGAGATGTTAAAGCTTAATGGTCGTGAGAAGGTTATGAGCAGTTTGCTTGCTCCAATCCGTGACGAATATGATTACATTCTTATTGACTGTAGTCCGTCACTCGGTTTGATTACTGTCAATGCATTGACAGCAGCTGACTCTGTCATCATTCCTGTGCAGTGTGAATACTTTGCATTGGAGGGTATCAGCAAGTTGTTGAACACCATTAAGATTATCAAGAGTAAGCTAAATCCGAAGTTGGAGATAGAGGGCTTCCTGCTGACAATGTACGACAGTCGTCTGCGTCTTGCCCGTCAGATTTACGATGAGGTGAAGCGCCACTTCCAAGAGTTAGTATTCAAGGCTGTTATCCAGCGTAACGTGAAACTCTCTGAGAGTCCGAGTCATGGTTTACCAGTTATCCTCTATGATGCTGACTCTACAGGTGCAAAGAATCATCTTAGCCTTGCAAAGGAAATCATTGAAAAGAATAAGAAATAAAAAAGGGAAAGATACGGAGTGTAAAGGTATGCTTTGAGATTCACGGATGTATCGTTTTCTGGTTGTAGAACTAATGTTTTTATCACAGATATATTAGCTGCAGGAAATAAAGAAACAAAGGACTGGAAACGAAGAGCATCGTAATATCGGGCAAAACAACCGCTAACTCCACCAAACTCCTTAACTCCATTAACTCCCAAACAAAGACTATGGCTGTACAAAAGAAATATAATCGAAACGCAAAGACCAATGCCCTCGGCCGTGGTCTGGATGCCCTAATATCTACTGAAGCTGTCAGTACACAAGGAAGTTCTACCATCAACGAGGTTGCCTTAGACCAGATTGAAGCGAATCCTAACCAACCGCGTCGTGAGTTCGACCCTGTTGCGTTGGAAGAGTTGGCGAATAGTATCCGTGAGTTAGGACTCGTTCAGCCAATAACTTTACGTCAGGTAGACGATAACCGTTTCCAGATTATTGCTGGTGAGCGCCGTTGGCGTGCCAGCCAGTTGGCAGGCTTGAAAGCTGTTCCAGCCTATATCCGTACAATTAAGGACGAGAATGTAATGGAGTTGGCGCTGGTTGAGAACATCCAGCGTGAGGACTTGAATGCGATTGAGATTGCTTTGGCTTACGAACATCTGCTTGAAAAGAGCGGAATGACTCAAGAACGTGTAGCAGAGCGTGTCGGTAAGAGCCGTGCTGCTATTGCTAACTACCTTCGTTTGTTGAAGCTTCCTGCATTGGTACAAATGGGTCTGCAAAAGAAAGAAATAGACATGGGACATGCTCGTGCATTGCTTTCTTTGGATAGTCCTTCACTGCAATTGAAACTCTATCGTGAGATTTTAAAGAACGGATATAGTGTTCGCAAGGTTGAAGAGCTGTGTCAGCAACTCAATAACGGAGAAGATATCCAGAGTGCAAAGAAGAAGATTTCCGCTCGAACTCGCCTTCCAGAGGAGTTTAATATTCTCAAACAGCGACTCTCATCATTCTTCGATACAAAGGTACAGATGAGTTGTAACGCTGATGGAAAGGGTAAGATTAGTATTCCGTTCGCATCAGAAGAGGAATTACTTCACATCATGGAAGTGATGGATAAGATGAAGTAATACTTCCCATACGGAAAGATTAAGGTATTAGTAAGTATAAGATAAGCAAGACAAAGGGTAGTGATGAAGATGAAGAATAGAATCCTCAAAGGACTGTTGATAGCCGGAATGCTCACCAGTGTTACGGTCATGCAGGCACAAGATCTGCCCCATGACACGTTAAAGGTTATGTATCCAGGCGACTCTACAGTCGTTGAGATACCGAGTTCGCAGGATAAATATATAGAAGAGAAGGCAATCCTCACACCAGATGATGAGGGTAAACTCACTTCTGTTCTGCGAAAGGATAGTGTCAGCATGGTGAAGAAACAGGGACGAGACTGGTCTAAGTGGCGCCCAAATCCTAAGCGTGCTTTGTGGCTTGCACTCGTCATCCCTGGTGCTGGACAGGTCTACAACCGTAAGTACTGGAAACTACCAATCTTCTACGGAGGCTTTGTAGGCTGTATCTATGCCATGACATGGAACAACCAGATGTACCATGATTATGCGCAGGCTTATATGGACATCATGGATAATGACCCAACAACGCAGAGTTATAATAACTTCCTACACCTTGGAGCTACGATTACCCCTGCCAATGAAGAGCGTTATAAGAACATCTTCAAACAGCGCAAGGACCGCTATCGTAGATGGCGTGACCTAAGTATCTTTACGACTATTGCGGTTTATGCCTTGTCAGTTATTGATGCTTATGTAGACGCTTCCTTATCCGACTTTGATATATCAGATGACCTCTCACTGCATATTGCACCAACGGTCATATCAAATAAGAGTATCGCTACACCTAACAACCCTTTCCGTTCATCGGCAATAGGTATTGGATGTAGTCTGACATTCTAAGCAGCAGTGCACTGTATTTGCGCTAACTAAATCAGAAATAATGAGTAGAAAGAGATATATTGTTTCCTTCCTTATTACAATGGGAGCAACCTGTGGAATCTATGCACAACAGCAAACTGTCATTGATAATCGTGGTAAAGCTGTGAATGTGATGATTCCTGATGCATCAGAGACGATGGCAGGATATGTTGATGTAGACTATATAGATGATAAGTTCTATAATAGTGGCATACAAACAGGGTTCGAGAATACACCCTCTACGAATGCAACAGAGCCAGAAAACGGTATGGAAGTCATCGATCGTAAGATGCGCAATCTATCGAATGTGATGACAATGACCTATAATGAGGAAGTTAAGAAATATATCGATCGCTACACAAAGGCAGGACGCCAATCAACTTCTTACCTCTTGGGACGTGCACGTTATTACAACCCTATCTTTGAAGAAGCACTGCGTTTCTATGGTTTACCATTAGAACTGAAGTATCTTCCTATGATAGAGTCGGGCTTAAACCCTAATGCTACTTCACGTGTGGGAGCAGCAGGACTATGGCAATTCATGGCAACAACTGGTAAACAATATGACCTTCAGATTGACAGTTATATTGATGAACGCCGCGACCCAGAGAAGTCTTCCTACGCAGCAGCACGTATGCTGAGCGACCTTTACAAACGATTTGGCGACTGGACATTGGCACTTGCTGCCTATAACTGTGGACCGGGACGTGTTAGCAGTGCTATCACAAAGGCTGGTGGTGGTGCTGACTTCTGGGCTGTCTATCAGCATTTACCAAAGGAGACACGCGGTTATGTTCCCGCTTTCATCGCAGCAAATTATGTGATGAACTACTATGCTGATTACAACATCACACCTCTGTCAACAGGTCTGCCTAACTGCTGCGACACGATTGTCATAGAGAAGGACGTAACACTTGCCAAGATTGCCAACGTATTAGGTATGAATGTGGACGATTTGAAAGTACTTAACCCACAGTATCGACAGGGTTTTATCAAGGCTTTTGCTACCAATGGTGTTGCTAAGCTACGCCTACCTTCTGAAATGATTGAGAAGTTCAAAGGTTACAAAGATCTAATTTACCAAAACAAAACACCAAACGAAGAACCAAGCATGACTATCGCGGCTACTAATACAAGCCAAGGAACCATGCCATACTAACAAGATTCTTTTACCTTATTATATAAAGGGAGGATGCACAATGGACAAGGACAATATTGAAGTTAAGGAGATTGACTATGAGAAGATGGTAGATGATGCATTTCAGCATCTCATTGATACCTATCTTGCTTCACGTCATCGAAAGAAGGTTGATATCATTACCAAGGCTTTCAACTTCGCACGACAAGCGCATAAGGGTGTGCGCCGACTCTCGGGCGAACCTTATATCATGCACCCTATTGCCGTTGCCCAAATTGCTTGTGAAGAGATGGGACTCGGAGCAACGAGTATCTGTGCAGCCCTCTTACATGATGTCGTAGAAGATACCGACTATACAGTGGAAGATATGGAAAATATCTTCGGTCCTAAGATTGCACAAATCGTTGACGGACTAACCAAAATTTCTGGTGGTATCTTTGGCGAACAGGCTTCAGCACAAGCTGAGAATTTCAAGAAGCTTTTGCTTACTATGAGCGACGACATTCGTGTTATTCTTATCAAGATATGCGACCGTCTGCATAACATGCGTACTCTTGCTTCTCAGCCTGCCAGCAAGCAATATAAGATTGCAGGTGAAACACTCTACATCTATGCACCACTTGCAAACCGACTGGGACTAAATAAGATTAAGACTGAGTTAGAAGACCTTAGTTTCCGCTACGAACATCCTGACGCATACGCCTCTATTGAGAAGAAACTTGCTTCAACACAGGCGCAGCGTGACACCCTCTTTGAACAGTTCACCGCACCTATCCGTGCTGAACTTGACAAGATGGGCTTTGAATATGAACTCAAAGCACGTGTAAAGAGTCCTTATTCTATTTGGAATAAGATGCAGAACAAACACGTCACTTTTGAAGAAATATACGATATCCTTGCCGTACGTATCATCTATAAACCGAAGTCACCTGATGAGGAAATCAACAACTGTTTCCAAATCTATGTGGCTATCAGTCAGATTTATAAGAGTCATCCTGACCGTCTGCGCGACTGGGTGAACCATCCTAAGGCTAATGGTTATCAGGCATTGCATGTAACTCTCATGTCTGCTAAGGGCCGTTGGATTGAGGTGCAGATACGTTCTGAGCACATGAACGAATTAGCTGAACAGGGCTTTGCAGCACATTGGAAATATAAGGATGGCGGTGAGATTACTGAGGATGAAGGCGAATTGAACGAGTGGCTCAGTACGATAAAAGAGATTCTCGACGACCCACAGCCAGATGCTATGGACTTCCTCGATGCTATCAAACTCAACCTCTTTGCATCTGAAATCTTCGTCTTTACACCAAAGGGAGAGATTAAGACGATGCCAGCAGGTTGTACGGCACTCGACTTTGCTTTCCAAATCCACACCTTCCTCGGTAGCCATTGTATCGGTGCAAAGGTCAACCATAAGCTTGTTCCTTTGAGCCATAAACTCAATAGTGGTGACCAAGTAGAAATCCTGACTTCGATGTCGCAACACGTCAATCCTTCATGGATTAACTTTGTGTCTACAGCGAAGGCTAAGGCAAAGATACAAGCCATCTTGCGACGTGAGAGCCGTGAGTTGCAGAAGGCTGGTGAAGAGCAGCTATCGAAGTGGCTAAAGGCACACGACCTTGAGATGACAACTGCCACCTTAGATAAGCTTTGCGAACTACACGACCTCCGTAAGCATGACAGCCTTTTCCTTGCCGTTGGAGACAAGACCGTTATCCTTGGCGACACTGATTTGAACGAACTTCGTGGAAAGTCAAAGTCAGAGAAGACTGTTACCTCACGTGGTTGGCGTCGATACGTTCCTTTCTTGAAGTCGAATGACAAGAAGACAACCGAGTCTGTAGAGGCTAAAGATATAGAGTGTACTGAAGGCTTAATCATTGTAACCAAAGAACTCAACAGAAAGAAGCCTATCTTCATCAACGAAGAAAACATACATCGCTATCTCTTCCCACATTGCTGCCATGCTATCCCAGGTGATGATATCCTCGGATATATTGACAACAAGAACCACATCGAGATTCATAAGCGTGCCTGCCCAGTAGCTGCAAAGTTGAAAGCAAGCTACGGCGGTAGAATCTTAGATGCTAAATGGGATATGCACCGTCGATTATTCTTCGATGCAACGATTGAGATTCGTGGTATTGACCGTAGTGGTATGCTGCACGATATCTCAGATGTCCTCTCCGACCAGTTAGGTATTAATATCCGTAAGATAACGATTTCCAGCGATAATGGAATCTTTGAGGGAACGATTGAGATGCAAGTTCACGACCGCAAAGATGTACAGTTTATCGTTGAAAGTATGAAGAATATCAAGGATGTACAAGAGGTTTTAGAGGTTCTTTAGTATGCTAAAGAACTATCTAACCTCAAGATAAAGCGTCCTTCCAACACACGGAGTAATAAAGCCTCTAACAAGAGTGGGGGCTATTACACAGCTTGAAAAAAGTTTTGTTTTAATTTGCTGTCACTTTTAACACTTCACATACCCTACTGTAAACTAATCAGTTATGTTACAATCTTGAATGACAGCAATGACAGCAAAATTTATTTTAAGTGAATTACTTTATAATTGACACACAAAGGTAGAGCGTGTGGTGAGCCTCTAATCATTACGGATATACTAAAAGGGTTAGGGAGAATCTCAAGTACAATATAATAGGTTATATCACTCGAAAAATGGTGATCCATAAATATAATGTAAAGACAAAATGAATATTGGAAAGAAACTTTTACCATTAAGAAGTTATTTCATTTCACATCAAGTCTTAACAAGCTGTATTGCAATTATCTTTATACTATGCTGTCTATGTGTGTTATCATTGGCATTATATAATACCTATGACGTTTACAAACACCTCAAGCGCAAAACAGGTATTGTTTCTTATTGGGAGCGTAAAGGAGGAAAATATAATACTGCAACCATGAATATAAAATATGATAGTAACACTTATACAACAGAGAGGTTTGGTGGTTGGTTATGCTTGCAACATAGTGGTAAGCAGGGAGAAAAAGTTATGTTCTATACCAACGAAAAGATAAAAAGAAATAATAAAAACCAAATACGCTATTTTGGACTGAGTACAATAGACTCTCCTCGCCACACCTTTTGGCTATTTATGGATATTCTAAGCTATATATTTGAATCAAATATTTTTTTATTCATCCCTGGCATAGTTGGATGCCTCTATTTAAATATGACAACCGTAAAAAACAAGTTTATCAGAACAGCTTCTTGGATACTGCCATTTCTGACGTTATGCCTTATGGGCTTGGCTACAACATCTTAATTTGACCAAAGAACAAGAAGTCTCAAAATGGCAATAAATAATATATGAACATAAATATCTCCCTAATAGAAAAAAAGGCTAAAAGACTCTTTCTAAGCCATAGGAAAACATCTTATACTATCGGTTTGTTTTTCATCTGCTGCTGTTTATATGTTGACTTTGTTACGATAAGTAACACAGGTCACAAAATAGACAACCTTGAGTATAAAGAAGGAGTTGTTTCCTATTGGGATCATACAGGTGGAGAGTTTAACGATGCTACTCTAAAAATTAATAATGGCACTAATATGTATATAACTCAACGTTATGATGGCTGGCTATGTTTTCAACATAATGGGAAAAGGGGTGAAACTGTTGCTTTCTATACTGTTAAGGATGAAGTAAAAAATGAGAAAGAAGGAATACCTTACTATGGATTATGCGAGAAAGATAACCCACGAACTTCATTTTGGTTATTCTTTGATGTGCTTTTTCCTTGCTATAAACCCGTTCTTATTTGGTTGGCTCTTGGTATCATCGGAATAATCCTTTTTAACTTTCAAATAATCCGAGACCGTTTTGTCCTACCTTTAAGCATTGTGGTTTTAGGTGTAAGTTTTCTTATGTTTATTATAGCCTCTATATCATGACAAAACTACTAAATATTAAATTATCAGAACAGCTTCTTGGATACTGCCATTTCTGACGTTATTTCTCATAGGCTTGGCTACAACATCTTAATTTGAACAAAGAACAAGCCTCAACATGGCAACAAATCAAAATAAAGATGAGAACAGAAGAAAAATCATTATTATTGAAGCATCAGACAATTTCAAGATTAATAGCGATAGTGTTTATCATATTTAGCCTTTGTATTAATTGTTATGTCATAAAAAGAGCTATATCTGATTACAAAAATCTGCAACAGAAAGAGGGTGTTGTAGATATGTGGTATAGTACAAGCATGAAAACGACAAAAGCTTGCTTAAAAATAGAAGGAGATACAACTATCTATTCAACAAGTAGACCGGGCTGGTGGATGACATTACAACACGATGGCAAAAAGGGGGAGAAAGTTATTTTCTACACACTAAATAACGAACATAACGCAACCACCGAACAAACTAACCGTTATTTTGGTTTAAGCGAAATAAACAATCCTCGCACCTCGTTCTGGATATTTCTTGATGTTATATTTTATACTTATAAAAAAGTATTTATTTTCTTCTTACTTAGCGTTATAGGACTCGTCCTTTTTAATGGGAGTATCGTTAAAGACCGCATAATTAGGTTTACATCCGTCGCTTTAGGCATCTTATTTATTCTTTTTTGGGGTGTAGCATCTATTTCTTAGATGATTATCCCTTACAAAAAATGATAAAGTTTACATCTGCAAGAGGAACTTCAATATAACAGATGCAATTTCTTATCAAACGTGCAGAGGCTCCGCACACATGGTGCGAACGGTAAACACCAATAGTGCGGAGGCTTAACACCACTCTTTTGGGTGGTTTATAACCTTACAAAAATATACTACTCATAAAGTGTTAGATATCGTTTCTTCTTGAACCTTTTGAACCACTTCTTCTCACACATTTGAGTAATCCTTATCACTCCATATATCAGAAGGACCATAAATTAAATATCTAATCAATCATACCTATACTTTCTATTTACTTCCTGACAAAACACCAGAATTGGTATCACTATTATTTATTCGTTTGTTTACATTGTTCTTGTGTTTACCGAAGTCTACGTTGATATATGCTTCAAGCATGAATATTCTGTTCAGGTCATGCGAAAAAGCATCCTGCCTGTAAGGAGCTAGCTTCGACCAGTTCTCTACATACTGACTATACTTGCTACTGAAAGGATTCAACACCTGAGCTTGTATGCCCCAGTTATCCTTATTATAGCCGATAGATATTGAATGTAGAGTCTCCTCCTTGGTTAAAGTCTCTCCCCATAGTATTTTATGCCCTTTGCTGGCACTGGCCATCAAGAACCAATTCCCTTTCAAAAAGGTAACAGAACCATTTACACCAAAATCAGAATAGGTGTGGGTATAATTATTTCCCTCACTTATGTATCTGTTCAAGTATGTGCTGATATTAACCTGAAGATTTTCACCGAAAGGAGTCAGCTTCAGATTTAAATTATTCTGCAATCGATGAAAACCCCTCTGATTTTCCATTGTACGTATATACTTATTATTCTCGAACAATGTCGTCTCCATCAATGGCTTGTCATCAAAGCTGTATCTGATAAGATAATCCAAATCCAACCATTTGTACTTCCAGTTGATAGTCAAATCATTAGAAACGAATTTTACTGTCTTAAGATTAGGATTTCCTCGTCTAACTTGATAATTATCTATATTCTGACTCACATCATTCATATCTGATAATGATGGAGAATAACCTGAAATATAGCCAGTGTATCTAACAAGTAAATTCTTGGTCAGATTGTATGACAATTTAAGTGTTGGCCGAAAAATAATTTTACTCTGGCTTACATCTCCCTGACTGTTATATGTTCTCATTACACCACTACCCATGGTGTATACCAATTTCCCTACCTTAGACATAAATTCCACATACCCATAGGTCTCAGCTGTTCGCATGCTTATATTCGCATTGATGGTTCCACCATAATTATTGGAAACGAAGGCCTGATTATGTTTTATGCCAATTGATAACATGGAATTTTTAATCTTTTGCTCATAAATAGCCTCAGCGATGAGCGAATATTTATCACCTTTTGTCTGCGATGCATATTCCTCAACAGAATTTACTCCTCTCTGAACAAAATGCCTATTATTCTTAGTTTTTATATAGGTTCCTACCACATCAATAAACAGATTCTTTCCTTTAGCCAATTCTGTCTGGTAATAAATATCTAATGAAGGTATATTTTCCCTCGACTTTTCATGATCGGATATTTTATATTCCTGTCCAGCACTTGTAAGTTCGGATTCTCTGTCTGATATGGAATAAGGCATATCCATATATGACTGTCTATAGTTAATACTGAGTAGATGGTTATTTTTATTATAGTCATAACCTAATAGGAAATTCATCCTGTCATACTTTACCTTTGTAGGCAAGCCTGTTTCCACATTGTATAGTGAAGTTGCTGTTCCATTAAAGGTTTCAACATTCTCGCGTATCCATTTCAAATCTCTGCGTTCCCAATTAGACATAAACTTGAAAGACGAACTTCCAAAATGATAATTAGCGGAAACATTATAATCTCCTGTTCCAATTTTATTTATGCCATTGGTTAAATCGACTGAGAAATTTCCACCTGAGTTCCTCCGTTTCAGAATAATATTAATGACAGCTCCCACATTTCCATAACGCAATCCCGGATTATCATGGTATTCCACCTTTGCTATATCGTCTGGTCTTAGAGATTTCACCTCAGGAAGCTTTGCCTTTACTCCATTAATTTGTAATTCAACTGTCCCTCCTGTAGTCATCTCTATACTATTGTTAATAGAATTAATCTCAATGCGTGGAAGACTTAAATTCTGTAGTAACAAAAGTCCATTACTGGATGCCTTCCGTTGCAGACTACTAGGAATAAGTATCTGTCTGTCAATTTTCTGAATTTTATTACTACCAATAACTTTTACCTCTCCTAAAGTCTTTGGCAATACCATCAGTTTAATCTTTCCCATATCAACATCATCCGATGCATTATTACAGGTAATATATTGGTCTTCATAGCCTATATATGACAGATGAACGATAAAGTTATTCGATTGAATACTTTTAATATGAAATTCACCCACATCATTGGTTACGCCGCCAGACAAGAATGTCGAATCAGTCGACAGAATTCTGACTGAACATCCAATTACTTCCTTGTCGTTTTCATCAATAATGTTTCCTCTTACACTCACTTGAGAGTATGCCCCTTTGGAAAACATCAGAAATAGGAGCATCATAAAAATATGCTTCATTTTTTGTAACATTTTGATAATTTCTTTATTCATCTTTTGTTATTTTATTTTCACCTACTCGTGTAGCTTTTCAGTTACCGCTCCTTTAATTATTTCAGTTCGGTTTGGATCAGCCTTCTTATAGCTTCTAGCATTGCTTCCCTTTGTACAGTAAGGTCTGTTCTATAATGATACTAATTATAATCTTAACGATGCAAATATACAAATCTATATTGTTTATAACAAGAAAAACAAGTTTTTTTTCAAAAAAAATGGAACTCATTAATGTTTTGCTATACCTGTAGATATATTTACTATCTACACATTGTTTATATGAATAAAAAAAATCATTAAAAGATTTCAAGATTACTCTAAATGAGAATGTAATCGAACGGAGCCAAAATTTCCAAAGCTATATTGACCAAATGGAGTAGTTCGGCTGCATGAGTTATTGGGTCATGGCAAGAACGGGAGTAGGAGCCAAGATGCAGATAGAGGGCTATGATGGTGAAGTTTCCGCGTACATTTCCAATGATCACCTTGGTACGTCGCAAAGACCAGAAACTAAAGAGGCTGGCATAAATGCCGTTTTAAAATATGGTACGGGAGCAAGTGCCGCCCAAACCATAGGAGGCTATTTGGACATTCATAAACAAGTGGAGGAAAGCATAGTGAAGTTTGTAGGACAAGGAGATGCCATCCTTTTTTCATCTGGCTTTGGCGCTAATGCAGGTTTACTTCGTGCCATACTGGGGAAAAATGACATAGCTTACATTGATTCGTATATTCATACCAGTGCCACAAGTGGTTTAATTGGAACCAATGTAAAGCATATAGGACACAACGACATTGACTATCTTGACATGATTCTTGAACGGGAAACGGGAAAATATCAGACTCGATTGGTCATCATTGATGGGGTCTATTCTCAAAATGGAGATTTATCAAAACTTCCAGAGTATATTGCAGTCTGCAAGAAACACAATTGTCTTCTTATGATAGATGATGCCCACGGTATTGGAGTTATGGGAGAAAATGGCAGAGGAACAGCCGAATATTATAATTGCTTAGGACAAGTAGATATTATTACAGGAACTTTTAGCAAGTCTTTCGGATGTGTCGGTGGTTTTGTTGCCGCGTCAAAAAAACTGATTCAGTATCTGAGATATTATGCTGACAGTAATGTCTTTTCCGCTGCAATAACTCTACAGGTAGCAGCATCTTCATTAAAGGCTTTGGAACATATACAGACACGTCCTGAAATTCGCAAGAAATTGTGGACTAATGTCAATTATTTGCGTAAATGATTGACAGAGGAAGGCTTTGATATAGGTTGTTCGGTATCAGCAATATTCCCTATTATGGTCAGGGACAATAGAAAAGTATATGGAATAGCACGTGAATTACAAAAAAGATGTATCTTTGTAAGCGGTATCACATATCCTGCGGTAAGAACCAAGGAAGCACGGCTTAGAGTCAGTGTGTTGGCTTCACACGAAATAGTACAGTTGGAGCAATTGGTGACCGCCCTTGTGGAAATTAGAAAATCAACACCTTTTTAGATGGCAGAAGAAGAAAATAAACCTAAAAGATACAGAAGGACAAACGTCGATATACAGGCAGACATTATCAAGGCAGCAGAAAGTCTGATCAAGAAAAAAGGCTTTGCATCAATGTTGGTGACAGAACTCATTAAAAAAGCCAGAATAGAGCCGCTTGTTTTCTATAACAGATATGATAATCTTAGCGAATTTTATGATGAATTCGTTAAGAGGTATGACTATTGGTTTAAGGATGTCCTCACTGGTGTTCAATTTCCTACAGATTCAGAATTGGGCTATATCAGTATTTTCAAGGATGTACAGAAAGCACTTCAAGATAAATCGGTGATGTTGGAACTGTTACGCTGGGAGATTGCTGAAGGAAATGAGACCACAGTTCGTACGGCCATGCTCAGAGAAATGCACACTTTGCCTCTTGTCAATATCTATGAAGAGAAGTTCAAGGACACTGGTATTGATATATCCGCCATATCATCCCTGATAATCGGTGGCATTTATTACCTCAACCTTCACAGAGAGCGTTCCAAATTCTCAGACATTGACTTGAATACGGAACAAGGACAGAAACGTATAGATAGAGCCATAGAAAATTTGGGGCATATGATATTCCATTATCAAGAATTAAATGATTACAAACGAACTGTTTCTGAAAAGCTGAAGGAAAAAGGCATCAGTGATGTAATTATAAAAGAATGCTTAGTTAAGTGAATACCTTTCAATAATATTTCCCAATTATCATTTGGTAGTTGGGATTTTTTATTTTACCATCTAAAGTTTCCCACCCTGATAAATAGATAGAAAAATAACAGTTTGTCGAATTCTCTTTGTAAATTAGTAATCGCTAAACAACTGATTTTAAAGACAATACAACAAAACTATTATGGATGCAAAATTAGACAATTTAAGCGAGATGTCACAGTTTCTGAGTGTTAAAACTTGAATGAGTGATGATTTATTTCATCTTTTTGGCAAGTTTGGCATCGGTCACCTGTTATCTCGGCTGTCATTGGAGAAACAGGACGGAGTTTCAGCTTCGGAATTGATTCTTTCTCTTTGCTGGAAGCGAGTTCTTACCTGTATCGAACGCATTCTTCACATTTTAGAAGAAGTGCTTGGGATGACGCCCCAACACCTTATGGCTACAATCAGCGGCAACGACAAAGAGATGAGCAAAATCCTTGTAATGGCTGAAGCATTGGAAAAGTGGAATGAAGTAAGGGGGAAAACTTTAGTTACTATAGTATAGTTTCCTACCGCATTGGGGTTAAATGGTCTCTGCATGCTCTAACACAGAATGTCGATTACAAAGCATTTCCCAGTGAAAACAATTTTGCTGTCACTACTGTCACCCTAAGTCATCATTTAACTTATTATGTAACAGTAGGATTACATGAAATGTTAAATGTGACAGCAAAACGAATTTAAAATTATTCGTGGAATAGTGTGTATAAATTCCACACGACCTAACATTTAGACGATAAACTAACGGCTTATATTATATACGAAAAGACGAAAAACAGTAAAATTCAACAAAAAAGGTTGTAACACTACAACCTTTTCTCAACATTTTTCATAATTTATATCCTTACAAAAATATACTACTCATAAAGTATTAGATATCGTTTCTTCTCACACATTGGGCTGCCCCTTATCAATCCATATATCAAAAGGACCTTATCTAATATGATAAAATCAATTTTTATTCATAAAGAAAAGCAAATAAATACCTATTTTTGAGTATTGTATAGTTTGTTAAATCGTCTTATCTTTGCAAATCATGGACTTCACGAATAGGATAATAGCGTCTATTGTATTTTGCGGACTAAGTATCAATGGAATTGCACAGACACTTACTGGTTGTGTTGTGGGGAAGGATGATCGTAAGCCTATAGCCTACGCATCAGTCACATTGAAGGAAAATCGCTTGTACGCTTTTACGGACGAAAAAGGTTGTTTCACGATAAAAAACGTACCGAAAGGAAAGTGTACTGCAGTTATCTCCTGCCTTGGTTACGCAGAACAAACAGTAGTTGTCACCATTAATAATGATGGTGCCACACTCAACGTGCGCCTTGCCGAAGACAATCTTCAACTCGATGAAGTACAGGTTGTTGCGCATCGAAAGAAAGACGAGATAACAACCTCTTACACCATTGACCGTAAGACGTTGGATAATCAACAGATAATGACTTTGGGCGATATTGCCCAACTCCTGCCGGGCGGTAAGAGTGTGAACCCTTCTCTGATGAATGATAGCAAATTGACTTTGCGAAGCGGTTCATCAGAGCGAGGCAACGCGTCGTTTGGTACAGCCATTGAGGTGGATGGTGTTCGTCTGAACAACAATGCTATGATGGGTGAAACAGCTGGTGTGAGTACACGGGGGGTAAGTGCTTCTAACATTGAAAGTGTGGAGGTAGTACCCGGTATTGCCTCTGTGGAATACGGCGACCTCACCAATGGTGTAGTAAAAGTGAAGACCCGTAGAGGCAGTTCACCTTTCATCTTGGAAGGAAGTATCAACCAACACACCCGCCAGATAGCTCTTCACAAAGGATTAGACTTGGGCAAGAACGCTGGACTTATCAACTTCTCCCTTGAGCACGCACGCTCTTTCTCAGATGCAGCATCGCCTTACACAGCTTATCAGCGCAATGTGCTATCACTGCACTATATGAATGTCTTTATGAAAAAGACACAGCCTCTGACGTTGGATATAGGACTGAATGGCGGCGTGGGAGGCTATGATTCAAAGGCTGACCCAGACCGCAACTTGGACAGTTATTATAAGGTTAAGGACAATAATGTGGGTGGTAATGTGCGCCTTGACTGGTTATTGAACAAGTCATGGATAACCAATCTTAATTTTACAGCAGCCTTCACCTACGCTGATAAACGCTCAGAAAGCTACAGCAATGAGAGTAGTAGTTCTACACAACCTTATATACACACCTTGACGGAAGGATATAACATTGCAGAAGACTACGATAAGAACCCTTCTGCCAACATCATTCTTGGTCCTACAGGCTATTGGTATCTGCGTGGTTTTGGCGATTCCAAGCCGTTAACCTATAGTTTGAAGCTAAAGGCTAATTGGAACAAATCATTCGGAAAGTTCCGCAACCGCTTACTTGTTGGTGCTGAATGGACCAGCAGTAGGAATAAGGGAAAGGGTACACACTACGAAGATATGCGCTACGCACCGACATGGCGTGAATATCGTTTTGATGCCCTACCCGCTTTGAACAATATGGCACTCTATGCCGAGGATAAGCTCTCAATGGCTATTAACACCAAACAGAATGTTGAACTGACAGCAGGTGTGCGTGAAGATATCACCTCGATTCCTGGCTCAGAATATGGAACAGTGGGTAGTCTTTCACCACGTGTGAATATGCGTTATATGCTTCGTTTCGGACAAGATAGTTGGGTGAACAGTCTTAGCATGCACTCAGGATGGGGAAAGAGCGTGAAACTCCCAAGTTTCCAAGTACTCTACCCTTCTCCATCTTATCGTGATATGTTGGCATTCTCATCTACCAGTGATACTAATAATCGCTCTTATTACGCCTACTACACCTACCCTTCAAAGGCACGATACAATGCTGACTTGAAATGGCAATATGCCAATCAGTGGGATTTAGGCGTGGAACTGAGAACAAAAATTGCGGACATCAACCTTTCATTCTTCCATAGTAAGACTTTCAATCCTTACATGGCAACAAACACTTACACACCTTTCACCTATAAGTACACATCACCTGCTAAACTTCAAGCGAGCGGTATTGCTACGGCTAATCGCCTCTTTACGATTGACCCACAGACAGGTATTGTGACGGTAAGTGATGCCAGTGGCGTGAAAGCCCCAGTCGCTCTCGGTTATGACGAACGTAACACCTACGTCACCAACACAAAATATGTGAATGCTGACCCATTGAGTCGCTATGGCTTAGAATGGATTGTAGACTTCAAACAGATTAAGGTGCTCCGAACACAGGTACGTGTAGATGGTAAGTATTATCATTATAAGGCACAGGACGAAACCCTTTTTGCGGATGTTCCTGTAGGTCTGAATACACGTCAGTCTGATGGTAAACTCTATCAATATATTGGTTATTACCGTGGTGGTGCAGCCTCATCAACCAACTATACGGCTGATGCTTCTGCCTCAAATGGCTCTGTCAGTGGTCAAGTAGATATGAATGTCACACTAACGACACACATACCAAAGATTCGCCTTATCGTAGCTTTGCGTTTGGAAAGTTCGCTCTATACTTACAGCCGAGCTACCAGCAGTAGAGGATATGTTGTGAATAGTGGCAATGAATACTTTGGTGAAGCATACAATGGTAAGACGGAGAATCAGACAGTTATCGTCTATCCAGAGTATTACAGCACATGGGATGCACCAGAAACATTGGTTCCTTTTGCTGAAAAACTACGTTGGGCAGCAACGAACGACAGAGGGTTATACAACGACTTAGCACAATTGGTTGTGCGAACAAACTATCCTTACACATTGAATCCGAATAAGTTGAGTGCGTTCTGGTCGGCTAACTTGAGTGTAACAAAGGAAATAGGTAAGCACGTATCTATATCTTTTTATGCCAATAACTTCTTCAACACGCTGGCTCAAGTACACTCATCACAGACGGGACTTGAGACAAGTCTCTTTGGTAGTGGATATGTTCCGAGTTTCTATTATGGACTCTCATTAAGATTAAAGATATAATGAAAAAGATATTTAGTTTACTTGCAGTATGCGTGATGACGATGTTAATCTCGTGTGCTGATTATGAGGAGGGCATTAAGGTAGTCAACTTCGATGTGAAGTTGGAATTCCCCAGCACTTATGACGGTTCTTATGAAGGCTTACGTGTAGAGTTACAAGATGCCGTGGCAAGTACCTTCGTTGATAGTACAGACGCACAAGGAATAGCTCACTTTAGAGTTCCTTCAGGCTTGTATAAGGTCAGCAGCTCAGCAAGAAAGGAGACAGTGGACTACCGTTACTTCTTCAATGGAGCCAAGTCGCAGGTAGTTGTCGCAGCAGACTCTCCTCGCGTAGTAACCTTACCATTAGTAATGTCGAAGAAACGTATCGTGAATTAAAAGAGAAATAAAGATAGTATAAATTAAAAACAATGTTTATGAAGAAAATAAGTTTTATAGGGCTTATCGCTTTGGCACTGTCGTTCATACCCCTTAGTGGCTTTGCGCAGACAGTACAAGAGAAGATGATAACCTGCCTTGTATTGACCGAGACGAATGGTACAAAGACCGAGTTTGCTTTGGAGTCATTTCCTGTTATAACCATAGAGGGTAACAACCTTGTTATTACCCATAATGGGAATCAACTAACAACAGCCCTGACAGGCGTACAGGATTACCACTTTATTGAGAAGAAGGTGACAACAAGCATTAGTAGTGTGCCTTCGAATGACCCAAAGAATGAATCTAACACACCTCAATTCTCATTCAGTAATGCAGAAGTAAGTGGATTAAAAGCAGGTGCAAAAGTGGCTATTTACAATCTTAATGGTACACAAATCAGCTCTGTAACAGCAGATGGTGAAGGACGAGTTGCCCTTGATTTCTCGTCTTTACCAAAGGGTGTCTACATCCTCCGTACACCTACAAAGAGTTTTAAGTTTATGAATAAATAAGAATAACATAAGAAATTAAATAGAAAAGATATGAAGAAAATATTACTTCTCCTTGTTGCCATGTTCGCTTTCATTGGCAACATCAATGCACAAGTATGGAACATGGTTGTGACACATAACGATGGTACTGTACAAGTCATCAAAGCATCAGATGTAAAGAACGTTACTTTCCAACTACCTGATCAGAATGCTGACCAAGTTATCATCAAAGAACTGTACACGACAGGTGTACCAATTGAAAACGATCCCAAGAATTTCTTCCAGATGGACAAGGGTTTTATCCTCTATAACAATGGTGGTAAGACAGCAGTAATCAGCAACTTAGCTATTGGTATGTTAGACCCATACAATGCTCATTCTGGTGCAAACGCATGGTACGGCACAGGAGCGACAGAGCCTTCTTACGTTTCACAGGGCTGGGTTCCAGCAGCTTGTGGTATATGGTACTTCCCTAATTCATTGATTATCGAGCCTTATTCACAGGTTGTTATCTGCTGTATGGGGGCAATAGATAATACTAAGACCTACCCACAGAGTATCAACTATGCCAATAAAGACTACTATACTATGTACGATCCAGAGTCTGGTTTTAAAAATCCAAAATACTATCCAACACCAGCAGACGTTATCCCTACCAACCAATACCTTAAGGCAGTAGAATATGGACAGGGTAATGCTTGGCCACTTAGTGTAACTTCTCCTGGCTTCTTTATCTTCCAAACAAAGAACACAACACCTGCCGCTTTCGCAAACGATGCAAGTAATATCACATACGCACCAGGCAAAGCCCAGAACAAAATAAATGCTGTATTGAAGGTCCCAACAGACTGGATTATTGACGGTGTTGAGGTTTATGAGAAAATTAATGAGAGCAAGAGTAAGAAGCGTTTCGGCTCTGACGTAGATGCTGGCTACGTCATGCAGACTGTCAAACTTGGTCATAGCGTATATCGTAACGTAGACGTTGAAGCGACAAAGAAGATTGAAGGCAATACTGCTAAATTGGTTTATAACTACAAGTATGGTACAGACCCAAGTGGTATCGATGCTGAAGCATCTATGAAGAATGGAGCAAAGATTGTCTACATGGACACAAACAACTCTACTTCTGACTTCCACGAGCGCAAACAGTTCTCACTTAGAGACAAGTAAAATAGATGATAAAAGAACATAACCTGTAAGATGAGATATAGGTTCATGACACTTATACTGGCAGGAGCATCCCTCTCTGCCAGCCTCAACGCACAGGAGCAGGCTAAAGATAGTCTGCTCCATCGTGATTTTAGCTTCGTTGCCAACAGCGATGCATGGCTGAGAAGTGACAATGCTGCAGCTTTGACACGATTTAAGACAAAGAACATCTCCTTGGCTGAAGTGTATGTACAATATGGCAAGGGTGGCTTTGTCAACTATGATGCGTCACCACGTACCGTGCAAGCGGGTGCCAACGTCTCTTCATTCTATCGCCTAACAGACAAGATTGTCTTGTCGGGGAGTATGCGTTATGACAACTTCTCTGGGCGTAATATGACTGGCTCGGCGTTCATACAGACCCAACGTTTGCCGTTCGATATTGTCGAAGACTCGCTAAATAATGCTGGCACAAAGCATCGTGACACCTATAATCTTATGGGCGCATTGTCTTGGGAGATATATAAAGGACTTGCCATTGGTACAAAGGTGGACTTCACTGCGGCAAACGCTGCTAAGTATAAGGATTTAAGACATAAGACAAAGCTGATGGATTTAGCCCTCACCACAGGCGTCTATATACCATTACAGCCTTTTAGTCTTGGTTTTGACTATACTTACCGACGAAACACAGAAAGCGTAATCTTTAGTACCTACGCTTCAAATGCACAGGAGTTTACGTCTTATATCAACTATGGTCCGTGGATTGGTAAGACGGAACCCTTCAGTAGTTCGGGCTTTACTGATAGCAATAGGGAGCAACCTATGCTCAATGAATATCATGGTTTAGGACTACAATTTAGCTGGAACATCCTACCTGATCTCTCATGGTTTAACAACTTTGGCGGTACATATCGAAAAGGTTATTATGGTAGGAAGTCACCCTATACGATTGTTCACACCAATCATCACAGCCATATCTATGACTACCAAACACGCCTAACTTTGAATCTTGACAAGCAGATACATCATCTTGACTTTAGTTTCTCAAGCGAGAACCTTGTCAACGAGATGAATGCTTATCGTTCTAACAAAAATGAACAGGGAGCCTACTTCTATCAGTATCTTGACCCCGTAAAGAGTGCCAATAAGGCGTGGAATGATGTGCATCTTGGCTATACTGGCTATTATAGAGTGATAAATGAGTTGCCTCTCTGGACGGTAGAAGCAGGTGCGAACATTGCACAACGTAAGCAGACTGGCTACAGCTATCCTTACTACCGACGTCAGGATATCCGTACAATGGAGGCTTACACAGGTCTTACACGTAACCTCCTTTTCCGCAAGGGGGTATTGTCATTAAAGGCGGGCTTTGCCTATAAGAAAGGAAAGGGCGATGCTTTCGAGGATGGAACATTAGCTAAACCATCTGACAAGCAGAACGGTTTCCCTACGATGGACGTACTGATGTATCGTGAGTATAAGTATCTTACAGACCCACAATACTCCCTCCAACTCGGACTTAAATATGCCTTTGTCCTTCCAGGCACCAAGATGAAGACCTACACTGCCTTCGACTTCACTCATCGGCATACCAACGACGGCAACGCTTATCTCATAGGAAGGAACTATTCAACGGGCAGACTGACTATTGGTTGTACGTTCTAACAGTTTTACTATTGGTCCGCACGAGTGGTGCTAAGCGTTCGCACAAGTGGTGCTGAGCCTCCACACCACACGTGCGGAGCACTTAAAAGAGCGCAATATATTATTAAGACGAAAGCAACTCATCAATAGGAAGACATTATCCTATAAAGAATAAAAATCAGACAGACATAAAAGAATTATAAAAGGAATCAATCACATATTATGTTAATAAACAAAAGAATCATCAATGCGCTTGTACTCCTGCTACTCGTGACAGGTGCTATGGCGCAGAATGTCAGTACCGACAACAGCTTCCGCATAGGTAAGTTGAAGAACGGTATGACTTATTACATACGCCACAATGCTAAGGAGAAAGGAATTGCCGACTTCTACATTGCACAGCGTGTGGGAAGTATTCTCGAAGAACCTAACCAAAGAGGATTAGCTCACTTCCTTGAGCACATGGCTTTCAATGGAAGTAAGAACTTCAAGAATACACCTACCTCACCAAGTATTGTTCACTGGTGTGAGGCACATGGTATCAAGTTTGGTACCAACCTCAATGCTTACACCTCGATTGACGAGACCGTTTACAACGTCAGTTCCGTACCTGTAAAGCACGAGTCTACCATCGACTCTACCCTACTTATCCTCCACGACTGGAGTCACTACTTGGACCTTGAGGACAAGGAGATAGACAAAGAGCGTGGTGTCATTCATGAGGAGTGGCGTACACGCCGTGCAGGTATGGCTTCACAGCGCCTGATGGAAGAGGCATTGCCGATTATCTATCGTGGTACGAAGTATGAAGACTGTCTGCCAATCGGTAAGATGGAGATTGTAGACAACTTCCCATACAAGGCACTTCGCGACTATTACCACAAGTGGTATCGCCCAGACCTGCAAGCAATCATCGTTGTGGGTGATATTGATGTAGACCAGATGGAGAAGAAGATTCAGTCTGTCTTCTCAGCCATCCCAATGCCTGAGAATGCTGCTCATCGCGATTACTTCCCAGTGAATGACAACGACAAGATGATTGTGGCTTCGCTGAAAGATTCAGAACAGCCTATCATACTCGTTACACTTTATATGAAGCGTGAGGCTACGCCTGATTCAGAGAAATCTTCGGTAAAATATCAGCGAGACGGATATGTTGACGACTTAGTCTCTTATATGATTGGCGAACGCCTTAACGAGATGCAGGACAAGAATCCAAAGCCTTGCTTGAGTGCTTCTGCACGTATGGGGCAGTTCTTGATCAGTCGTACAAAAGATGCTTTTGTTCTTTCCTTTGGTGCTCGTCTGGAAGATGTAAAGGGTTCTTTCGATGCTGCAGTGGGTACGATAGAGCAGATTCGTCAGCACGGTTTTACTCCGTCAGAACTTGCTCGTGCCAAAGCTTTCCGCCAGAAGGTGATTGACCGCCAATACAATGAGCGCAACGACCGTCGCAATTCATACTATGTGCGTCGTGCAAAGCAGAACTTCCTCGATAATGAGCCAATAACAACCGAGGCTTACGACAAGCAATTGGATGATCAATTCTTTAACGAGGTAACACTCAACGAGGTGAATGCTGCTATGCGTGAGGCTATCACGAATAAGAATCAGGTGCTTGTTGTCTATTCTCCAGACAAAGCAGGCGTAAATGTTCCCTCAGATGCGCAGTTTGAGCAAATGGTTCTCGATGCACAGGCAAAGACCTATCCTAAGTATGTCGAGAAGAAGTTGGACGATAAACTTATAGAGACGTTACCGAAGAAGGGACGTATCAAGAGTGAGAAAGCAGGCTTGCACGGAACAACAGAGATTACACTGAGCAATGGTGTGAAAGTTTACTTCAAGAAGACCGACTATCAGAAGGATGCTGTGACACTGAATTTCTTTGCAGAAGGTGGTTCTTCCCTCTATCCTGTCAAGGATTTGATTAACACACAGTTTATCTCAGCAGCTGTAAAAGAAGGTGGTGTTGGCCGATTCAGCGCAACAGAACTCAATAAGTTCTTAGCTGGCAAGACTGTTCGCATCAATGCTGGTGTAGGTGATGAGACACAGTCTATCAGCGGTAACTCATCTATCAAAGACATCCGTACACTCTTTGAACTTACTTACTTGTATTTTACAAACTTACGTCGTGATGATCAGGCGTTTCAGTCAGAAGTTAACCGTATGCGCTCTTTTCTCACCAACCGTGAGGCAAGTCCTAACGTTAGCTACAACGACTCTATCGCTGCCATCGTTTATGGTAATTCGCCACGTGTACAACCACTTAAGGCAGCTTCACTTGACAAGGTAAGCTATGACCGTGTTCTCGAGATTTACAAGGAGCGTTTCAGCAACGCTTCTAACTTCAAGATGATTGTCATGGGTAACATTGACATCGCTCAGTTGCGCCCTCTCTTGGAGCAATACATTGCTTCTCTACCATCAACAGGCAAAAAGGAAACCTTTGCGAAGACTTATCCTGACGTGCGCAACTGCAACGAGACTCACCGCTTTGAAAAGAAGATGAAGACCCCATTGGCACGTGTAACCGTCTTCTACACATGGGACGAACCTTATACAGCGAAGGCTGATTTAGAACTCGACGTCTTCAAACGTGTATTGTCTATCGCCTATACCGACTCTGTACGTGAGGAGAAAGGTGGGGTGTATGGTGTGAAACTGCAGCAGAGTCTGAACGCAACAAGCAATCCTCACGCTCTGTTGAAGATTGCCTTTGATACCGACCCGGACAAGTATAATATGGTTATACCAATCATCACAAAGCAGATTGAGCATATTGCCAATAAGGGTCCAGAGGCTGTTAGTCTGCAGAAGGTGAAGGAATACCTCCTAAAGCAGTATGACCAGTCTTCTGTTACCAATGACTACTGGCTCTACGTGATATACAACCAGCTGCGCCATGGAGTTGACTTTGACAAGGACTACAAGGCTATCGTGCGCAACATCACAGCTGCTGACATCCAGCGTATTGCCCAAAACCTTATCAACAGTAACCGCCGTATTGAAGTGACAATGCAGTCTGAAAAGGGAATGTAAGCCGTTCTATATTATAGGTTGCACAAAGTAAACCTACTTAAAACAGCCATATCGACGCTGGAGTACTTTGATATGGCTGTTCTTTTTTGCTATTGGTGTTCGAGAGAATTTATCTCTAATCTTATCAACATAGACAGAACTTAGACATTAGTATTCTTGCTATTTAAAAGAGGCTACAATAGAAGAATTTTTTAAGGTCTTATCCTCAACACCGACAACCAGATGCCTACCCTCCATATTAGCCAATGCCGACACGTTGGAAATAACATTATCCTTTTCATGACCGATGAAGTCATTCTTCAGATTCTTGAACTTCTTCCACTCGCAGCCCTCGTCCTCTTTCGGGTATTGCCTGATGGGATATTATTATACAATTTATTTTAACATATTAAACATCGTTGTATCTGTAAACGTATGCCAAATCTCCAAGTCAACAGGTCTGTAGTCCTTGAAGAGCTTCTTTACAAACTCTATCTCAAATACCAAACGGAAGTCATTGGGGTCATAGTTTGGCTGGCCTTCCTTGCGAGTACCTACACGTGCTACCTTTATCAAGTATAAATCGCGAATGCCCTTGCGCTTGATATACGGCATGAAGTAGTATAGTTTGTTCAAAGCCACAGTTGATGGGAATCTCTTACCTGTGTAATATATCTTTGCCGATTGGTCAAGAAAGCGCTCAATGTTATCGTTCTTCACTAAGCTGATAAGCACGTTTTTATCCATTTCCACATCAGGATCTTGCTTTTTGGCAGGCTGAACAACGGGAGCGTTTTCCACGATATTCTCAGGATATTGTTGGAGCACATCGAAGAATTTGAGTTGCTTGACTCTCGCTACAGTTTTTTTCATTTCACCTTTCGCTTCTGGCGCTGCTTTCTCCAGTGTTTCGCGATTTAACCTGCGTCCCATCAGTTTATACCAAATAGAGCGGGCCATCTGCGTTTCTGTTTCAAAGAATCCCATTCCCTTTTGAAGCATCTCCTTGTCTGTGAAGTCGAGTATTTCATCAGCCGTTTTCTTATCACGAACCATTTGATCGACCTTCTCAAACAATTTAGAGTTTTCTTCGCGGTAAGGCAGATAAACGCCCTCCACCTCACTGGGCATCAGTTCCAAGACACCACCACCAAAATTGCGTCCAAGAATCTCTGCAAAGGCAAAAGAGAGAGAATTATAATAGCTTACCACAAAGGCTTTGCGGTTCACACCTTCTTTGATAAAGACACGATGCATGGTGTCCGTAGTGTAGGCCCGAGCTTCATTCAGTACAAACTTGGGATAGAGATTATTGCGACGAAGAAAGAGCGCATCTGATAATTTGATTGACGGAATCACATACCAATCATCACGGATACTTGTTTTATAGCCCTTATTGATTCCCTGCTGTTCGCCATTCTCAATATATGCCTTGGTACCCTCGTTGCCATTTTCTTTAGCACCAGGAGTAAACACTAACAAATTAGCCTTTGCACCATTTGCAAGATTCTGCTGCCAGTCAGTTTTCGTAAAGCACAAGCTATTCACCTGAACACTACGACCCACCATAGGACGAGCATACTCATGCAACTGATACATATCCACCACTCCCTGTGGCACAGTAAAATAACCATTGGAACCTGTCGTGATACCAACCTCGACATCTGCATACGTTCCAATCTTTGGCATATTATTAACCCTGACTTTATTCAGGAAATCCAGTTCCTCTTTGTCAAGGAAGTAATAAGTCCATTTGTCTGCATGGAAATCTATCTGTTTGGTGGGGAGTTTCAGGCGATGAGGGTCAAGCTGCTGCAATGCTTCTGCATCTTTCACCTCGATATGTTCTATCAGATGCTCTCCTGTTCCAGTACGTTCACATAGCAAAAGCACTACCTCTTGCTGAATTTCCTCAAATACCAGATTCTCAAACGATATGATGTTTATCTTATTGAACGATGTGGCCAGATATTTCCTCAGTTGTTGTGCATAAGTCACTTGAAGGAGTTCAGACGGAATAACGAATCCCATCTTTCCTATTTCTTTCAATAGCAAACTACATCCAACGACAAACGTTACCCATGCATTGGTAAGCTTAGATCTCTTTAGACCTGCTTTCTTAAATATCTCGCCTGCCAATACCTGCTGTTCTTCTTCATAATATTGATAGCGGATAAATGGTGGGTTGCCAACAACGAGATTGAACCTCTGCTCCGTATCTAAACAGAAACGATGGAAATCAGAGTTTATTACCTCTGAATCATGAAGTCCTATTGCACGAGCCTTCTCTGCTTCTACGGCGTCGTATTCAACAGCTGTAGTATGATGGAACAACATGTGTTCTGTTGCCATCTGCTCCAAAAAGACACCATCACCACAACTTGGCTCCAATATGTCAGCATTCGTGCTACCGTTTATACCCCAATGGAGTATAAACGAAGCAATTGCAGGCGGTGTGTAATATGCACCTCGCAATTTCTGTGCAGAAGCGTCCTCAATCAGCTGCATATTGTTCTTTAATTATTGGGATAATACTGTCGTATTGCTCCATGCCGTATAGGTGCATGATAAAGTCTGCCAATTGCTGCTTTGACAACTCGAATTGGCGTTGTAGGATGGTGAGCTTACGCTTATTTCCATGAGCCGCATCTATCTCGTCTCCCATCTGTATCAACTGTTTTTGCAAGTCACCAATACTATCGTGAGCCAAACGCTCATCATTGTTCTCAAAGTCAATTTTGCGAATAGGCAGTTGTTTCAGCACCTTTGTTCCACGTGCTATGAAACCACCTCCAAATATCTCACCATAAAGCGAGCTAATCCATTCCAGATACTTACAGTTAAGAATAGCCTGCAAATAGTAGATTGAATATGGCGAATCTTCTGGCAAAGCAATCATACAATAGCCAGCAGTACCTCCTGATGACACAAAGGTACTACAGCTATCAACAGCGTATTTATCACCAGCAGAAAGCACACCTACAATAAGCTTTTTAGGAAGATTGCAAGCATCAAGACTCTGGTGCCTGCCATACCTATGCCACTCGTTGACTGTCGTTGGTACTGGCTTAATGTCACGAGACGCTGCATTCAAGATATCCTCATGAGCAAGAAGATATTTGTATAGTTTGGGATAGTCATGCATGATATCATCGAAAGGAATCATTTCCAGCTTATCATTGTCATTCTTCCTATAAGGAAATATCACACATGCATTTGGTTTAAATGTGCGATAAGTATTCAGGGCATCATCACCAGTTGAAGTTTGGAAATATGGCCTTGTAACCTCCTTCTCTACTTTCCAATCTTGACCATCTTTCTCGAAGGTATAAATGCCATTCCTTTCTGACTTAGGCTGGAACACATATACTTTGTTGGCACTTGTTTGGATGCCATTAAAGATATTATCCTCACCTGTAATTGCAAGAAGTGTAGTGCTATTTGATAGGATAGTATCATACGCTCCCCTCAGCTGTTCAGGGAACAAGGGCCAAGTACTCTCAGAAATCTCATCATAGCTCTTTGTGTCAGTAGGCAGTATATTCTTGTCAGCCAACTTCCATTGATTCAAATTGCTAACTTCATTGTATCTGAATGTCTCGTGTTCTACCTTCTTAACAATGAGCAGGCATGTATAATTGGACTTTCCGGGGAATACCTTGCAAGCACCGAAAGATGTAATAGCTTCAAGAGATTTTCGTATTGAGATAAGACGGCGAAGTTCCTGACCTGCTCCAACCTTCATAAACTTTAATGGGACAATATAGCCAAGTAGGCCGTTGTCATTCAGCAAATCCATTGCTCGTTCCACGAAAACAATGTATTTATCAAATTGCTTGTAGGCACTCGTATATTTCTGTTTGTACAAAGGAAGTTCCTTGGGAGTGACATTCTTCATACCTTCCGTCGACAGATAGGGCGGATTACCAATGATGGCATCGAAACGCATGGTGCCAAAATCAAACGGATTAATATCACTGGCATCTGTAGCTTTAATGTCGCAACTTGATAGCAGACTATTGCCAAAGAAGATGTTCTTTGCCAAGTCTGGCAGAATGGGGTGCTCATTTATCAAACTTGCAGAATCCTCATTCTCCAGCAACTTCAACAGCAACCCAAATTTGCATGCCTCTGCTGCATTGAAATCCTTATCTACACCATAGATGCAATTTTTCAGTAATTGCTTTTTTTCGGCATATTTCAACCTATAAGAATTCTCGCCAATTTGCACAAGTTTCGAGGAGTCGTTCTGAATATAATAGTCTATCAGAATATCATTTAGCAACTGATATGTCTCCAATAAGAAAGCACCAGAACCGCATGCTATATCTGCTATCTTCAATTTCAGTATTTCTTTTGCAGACTTGTCTTTACAAAGTGGTATGATTGTCTGTCTGAGGATTTCACGGATGATATAAGTGGGCGTTGTTACCACATCACGATCCTCATTCTCAGGCTTCTTGACTATTTGCAATTTTCCATCCTTTACCGCCAGCTTCTCGGCAATAAAAATTTCGTAGATGTGGCCCAAGATATCAGATGAGAATACACTGAATGAATATGGACTTTCAGGGAAGTACAACTGACGAATGATAGTCCAGAAAGCTGAACTGGCATTGCATACCACTCGCTCTGAAAGTGCCTGATTAAACAAACCTGAGTTATATTTCGTATCGGCCTTTCTGAATTTCTCCAGAAGTTTATCAAAATTACCGCCATCTGCTATTGCCAACAAATCCTTGTAGGTCTCGATATTTCTGTCCTCACAAACACGAAGGAAGAGAATCTTGTTGATATAACTTTGCACTTCATCACCCAGTAGTTCTATATCTATTGTAGGTTCAGCATTAAGAATCTCTTTGCCAAGCAACAAGCGCCATTCATTAATCTGCTTCAAGAACTGTTTATCAACAGACCACTGTTTCAGGCGGACCTCAATATCCTTCCACTCTTCATCAAACTGGCCAGAATACACGGAGTCTTTTCCAAGCAAACGCTGTAGTTCCTCAAATTTGTCTTCGTATTCTGTGTAGTGGTACTTCTTGATAAGGGCCTTTTGGTTGGTATCAGTTTCCTCTACTTTAACAGAGGTGTCATAAATCATCAGATACTCGAAGTTAGATAGTACAGAGATTTTCAGGTTGGCTGTATATCCATAACGACGAGCCTGACGCGCAGGCGCATCAACATCGTTAATATGCACACACGGTTTCTTCGCTTCAAGGAAGAATTTGCGTTCTGCAAACAAACGGAAAGTATAATCTGGCTTCTTGGTGTTTTCGGATGCACCTGCCTTTAGCGGTTCCTCCAAAATCACCTCACGCTCATTAGTGGATCTTCCTGCCTTGTTCTTGATATCCCAACCCAACAACTCAAACAACGGGTCAAGGAAATCACTCCTCACCTGCGTCTCATTGTAATGGTCGGTTAGATAGATGTTTCTATCTGACTTATACTTCCTAATTAATTCTTCTATCGTAGTCATTACTTTTTATTTCTTTATGATTACCTCGCAACTATTTTACAGCATGAATTCAACAAGCAAGTGCAAATTTACTTAATTTGTTCATAAAAGCACTCATGTGGTGTTTTAAATTCTAATTTCATTCTTGGTCTCATATTAATTTTCTTTGAATACTTTGTTATTTGTTGATGGCTGACATGTTCAAAACTTTTCTTTCCTCATAGCGATACTTTTTTAGTTAAAATGAATATTAGGAAAGAATGTAAAATGGCTATAATGTATAACTCTTAAAGTAAAGTTTACCCAGAAACTTTCTGAATCCTCTATAAAAATTAAATGGTCCTTGTATGCTCTAACACAGAATGTCGTTTAAAAAGCATTTCCCAGTGAAATCAATTTTGCTGTCACTACTGTCACCCTAATTCATTAGTTAACTTATTATGTAACAGTAGGATTACATGAAATGTTAAATGTGACAGCAAAATGAAATTAAAACTACACGTGTAATAATGGGTATAAATTCCTTCTTACCATAGTAGACTTTATCACGCTAAAACACAAAACCGCCTAAATAATTCCCATTAGGCGGAGAACCGTTGGGGTAAGCAGGGCTGTGAAGATACCATTTAGCGTAATACCTAAACTCGCAAAAGCTCCATACTTACTACTATATGCCATCGCTGTTGATGCACCAACGGCATGAGAGGCAGCACCCATAGAGAGACCTTGTGCGATAGGACTATTTACATGACCATAGGACAACATCTTAAAGCCTACCAAAGCACCAATAATACCAGTGACAACCACCACGGCAGCAGTAAGAGAAGGAATACCTCCAAGACTCTGCGTCACCTCCATAGCAATAGGTGTTGTTACTGATTTACTTGCCATTGAGAGAACGATAATATCTGGTGCGCCACAAAGCTGTGCTACAAAAACAACACTCACAATACCCACCAAACAGCCAACAAACTGTGACAGAACGATTGGTAGCCACAGACGCTTTATGGCATCAAGCTGTAAATAAAGTGGTACGCCTAAGGCTACAACAGCTGGTTTAAGCCAAAAGTCAATCAATTGGGCCCCTTGCTTATAGACTGCAAAAGAAACACCAGTTATCTTGAGATAGACAATAATAAGAACGATGGCTATCAAGATAGGGTTGAGTAACATCCAACCAGTACGCTGCTGTAGACGTTTGATGTAAAAGAAGGCAGCAAAAGTTAATGCCAAAATAACATACTGATTGGAAAAGATATCTTTACCATCCTGTATAAGGTCAATAGTCTGACCGATTGTTTCATCCCACGAATTCATTATTTTTCCTCCTTTTTAGTTATCTTATCCTGTCCGAGTAACGCTTTGTCAAGTTCTATTCTTTCAGCCTCTTCCATGGCCTCAACCTCTTCGGTTTCCTCCAGCACCTTCTTCATCTTCTGCGCATGGGCACGATGATGAAGTAAGTCCATAGCCATCAACCGACGTTCAAACTTAATAACGAGCTGATGCATCTGCCCCGTAACAACCAATACCAAAAGAGTACTGACTACTGTTGCAGTAACAATAGGGAACCATTGAGCCTTAATAAGATCAAGATAGAGAATAAGAGCCACCCCAGGCGGTACAAAGAAGAAGCCAAGATTTGCTATCAGAAGCTGTGACAATCGCTCCACCCAAGCTAACTTCACCCATCCTAACTTTAGAAAAAGTGTAAGAAGAAGCATACCAATAATACTGGACGGCAGTTTTATTCCTGTAGCCCAAACAATAAACTCTCCCAATGCTAAGCATCCGAAGATAACAAAGAACTGTCTTGCCATGTAAAAAAGTTATTATTCAACACCACCATCAAACATGTTCGTTTGAATAGTTATAGCATTTAATAAGTAGATGCAAAGTTATAGATTTTTTAAGTATCAAACGCTAATTTTCCCTTTTTTAATACTTTAAAGAATACCATTCAATGATATTTATCAAGCAGATAACCAATGAAATCGGAAAAAAATGTGTAAGTTTGCAGATGATAAAAAGCTATAGAACGTTCGTAATGACAGAAACAGACAATAATATATCCGATAAAAAACTGCGACTTACTATCAGATTTAGCAGAAACAACATGGCATTTGCTGTGGGTGACCCACAAGAGAATGGTATGCTCGTTTATGAACCCTACGAGATGAATATGGGTATCTCTGTTGCTGCCAATCTACGTGAAGCCTTCAAGGTTTCTGAATTGCTGCAGAGCGGATACAAACGTTTGTTAGCAGAGATTGATACCCCTGTGATGCTTATGCCTATTGATGATTTTGGCACACAGGATATCGAAACACTCTATCATCACACTTATCATAGACAAGGCAACGAGGAGATTCTATCGAGTATCCTACCAGACTTGAATGCGATTGCTGTCTTTGCAATTAACAAAGACCTCAAGCTCGTTATCGACGACCATTTCAAGGATATTCGTATACAACCGCTTATGCAGTCGGTATGGACGCATCTCTATCGCCGTTCTTATGCAGGTCCACGTAGAAAACTCTATGCTTATTTCCATGAGAAGCATATGGAGGTTTTCAGTTTCCAACAAAACAGATTCCGTTTCAGCAATTCATACGAAGCTACTAATGAGCATGATGCTTTGTATTACCTCCTTTATATATGGAAGCTAACAGGAATGGATATAGAGAAAGATGAGTTATATATTGTTGGTGACATTCCTTATCAAGACTGGCTCATTGAAAAAGTAAAACAGCATTTGAAGTTCTGTAGGGTTATCAATCAGGAAGTTTACTTCAACAATAGCCAATTGGCTAAACGAACAGACATTCCCTACGACATGAAAACAATTTATCTGGAATAAAAGAAGAAGATTGGAATTAAAATGTAGAGTGAATTAAGTTCACACACCTCCCATAGAGACTAATGTCTTAACTCCATTTCACTCCTTAACTCCTTCATCTCCTAAAAATAGAAACTATGCGAATCATAACAGGAAAATATAAAGGCAGACATTTTGATGTTCCACGTACCTTCAAGGCACGTCCTACAACAGACTTTGCTAAAGAGAACATCTTTAATGTTATCAATGCTTACGTGGATTGGGAGGAAACAACGGCACTCGACCTCTTTGCTGGTACGGGTAGTATATCCTTAGAACTCTTATCACGTGGTTGCCAACAAGTGATAAGCGTAGAGAAAGACCGTGACCATGCTCGCTTTATCAGTCAATGTATGGAGAAACTTGGCACAGACGAGCATATATTGATAAAAGGAGATGTGTTCCGTTTCTTAAAAAGTTGTCATCAGAAATTTGATCTGATCTTTGCTGACCCTCCATATGCATTGCCAGAGTTGGAGACTATTCCAGACCTCATCTTCCAATATAACCTATTGAAGGAAGATGGACTACTGGTCTTTGAACATGGTAAGAACAATGATTTCTCCGCTCACCCGCACTTCATTGAACACAGAAGCTATGGTAGTGTGAACTTCACTTTGTTTAGATAAACACAGCTTTATCCGTAAGACTGCCTATAAAAGAGTTATATCGGAAAGTTAACAATATTGTCTGATTTAGGTTAAAGCTTTCTTAGCTTCCTACCTTTACAACAGTGGACTCAAGAGCCTTACCATTGATTCCCACAACCGTTGTAGGAAAGAACGATGTGTAAGGTTTCGCACATCTTCTAAGGCAACACACTCTTCTTGGTCCTTTAAGAAGATATCCTTTACTTCTAATGCTATTTTCTTATCATAGAAGAATGCATTTGCTTCAAAGTCATTCTCAAAGCTACGGAAGTCAACATTAGTAGAACCAATCGTTGCTATGCTATCATCGGCAACAAGAAGTTTTGAATGATTAAAACCAGCCTTATATAAATAAACCTTTACTCCTGCCTTCACCGTTGCTAAAACATAAGTGCGTGAAGCCCACTCCACAATCTTTGTGTCTGTCTCGTAAGGAATCATCAGTCTTACATCTACTCCCGACAAGGCTGCAGTACGCATAGCAAAGAGGATTGGGTCGGTAGGAAGGAAGTAAGGTGTTTCCATATAGACATATTGCTTCGCACTGGTAAGTACCCTTACGTAACCTTGCTCAATCTCTGGCCATAAACTTGTTGGACTACTGGTGACAATCTGAATAAGACTATCATTCTCAGTAACCTTACTGACAGGATAATAAACATGGTTGGTTATTAGTTCACGACTCACAAAGAACCAATCTACCAAAAAGGCACGTTGCAAACCATATACCGCTGCACCAGTTATCTTAACATGCGTATCACGCCAAGCTAATTTCTTTATCCCCTTCACATAACGATTGGCAATATTCATACCACCGATAAAACCAACTTCACCATCTATTACGCATATCTTTCTATGATTACGATAGTTCACCTTACTGGTAAAGACTGGGAAGCGTACAGACATAAAGGCATATACTTTTATTCCTTCAGCACGCATACGGTCAAAGAAACGATTCTTTGTTTTCCAAGAACCTACATCATCATAGATGACACGTACCTCAACTCCTTGTCGTGCTTTATCAATCAAAGCATCAGCAACAATCTGCCCCAAGGGGTCACTGGCAATAATAAAAGTATCTAAATGGATGTGGTGTTCAGCCTTACCAATCTCCATTAACAAAGAGGGAAAGAACTCATATCCAGAAGTATAAATCTCTGTTTCGTTATTCTTAAATGGTAAGACCCAATTCTGATTCATAAAGAGGTTGATGAGTTCTCGGTACTCATTAGGCAGATGAAGACGCTTCTGTTCTACAAACTCCAACATGGAATGCTTGGTCAATTGGTCCATACTATACTGCCATATCTTACGTTCTTTACGTGTGGTCTGACCGAAGAAGAAGTAAAGAATAATACCTAACATTGGGATAAACGTTAGCACCAACATCCAAGCCATTGTCTTGGCTGGCTGTCGGTTATCCATCAATACGCGTACCATCACCATAATGATGACAACAACGTAGACTGCTAAGAATGCCCAATGAACATAAATCATCTATATTCTCCTTAACTATTCGATTCGTCTGTTCCGCCAGTCTTATCCTTCTCTCGTAACTGCTGAATATATGCCAACTCGTCTAATGCAAAATCACCTGACTCAGGGTCATCTATCATCTGACGAAGCATTTCTTCCGCTTCATCAAACCTATGCAACTCTACCAAGACATAAGCCTTTCGTCGGTAAAGGAACTGTAGAAAAGGGTGCACCGATTGTTCGACTTCGCCTTCTTCATCTTCAACAATAGAATTATGTAAGTCTTCCAAGATTCCGTCTATGGTCATCAGCGAACGATAATCACCCAAATAAATCATACAGTTAACATACTCCTCAGCATAAAGAGTGCGATTAACTCCTGTTACAAACGTAAGGTAGTAATAAGCCCTATCATACTGTTGCAACTCGTTATAGCAGAAGCCTAACATATAGCAGACCTCTAAGAAGAGGTTCCGTTCTTCCAGACTCTTTTTATCTATATTAGAATTCAAAAGGCGGTAAGCGGTCTCCAAACAAGAAATCGCTTCATAGTAACGCTTCTGACGATGAAGAGTCCGACTACGATAAACAAAACGAGCAGCATCCACACTCTCCACATTGGCAATCAATCGTTGCTCTTCGGTCAGTTGGTTCTCCTCACCATTAGCTACCTTACTCTTAGCTTCCTTCCACATATAAACGAACTCATCCTGCAACTGCTTTGTTGAGCGAAGGTCGTATGCCAGCAAGACAGAGTGCGACTGCACCTGTACTTCCTTCGAATGAAGGGGTCTACCAATCCCTGATGGCAATGGTAACAATGTAGCAACCACCTGATAGTAAAGCACATCTTCACAACCATCAGCCTGCTGAATACTGAAAGTCATACGACGACGAGTTGTCGGATGAGCTGGGAGAAAGAATACAAGGTCGAGCATTGCCTTCTGTCGAACAAACGCTCCATCTACTATCAGAGTGTCGGACAGATTATAGGATGCTATAGATTCACGGTCGTTGATAACTGTTATGGTATCTGTTACCACTGTCAACTCAGAGAAGACAACATCCACCAAACCAAAAACCTTATCCATCCACTGCTTCAAGGTTGCAGCTTCCTTATCATTCTGACGCCACTCGGCACCTTTCTTCTGATGTCTTAACTCCTGTTCTCGAAGGAGAAAGAAATCACGCGCAACTTCCTTCTCAGACCATTCCAAATCACTCGTAGCCGAACTTTTTGCTTCCTTCTTCACATCTGTCAGACTTCTAATAAAAGAATTCTGCCATAAAAACATATCGACCATAGCCGAAGAAAGAATATCTTTTGCGCGATCGTCATCTAACAGAAGCGGTGTTAGGATATGCATATCAATGATATTTGTTTCCTCATTGATACTATAGCTAAACCGTGGACCGGTAGAATTAAGATTAAAGTGATTGCACACATGGCGCACAATATTTATATCTTTCATCTCAGCCTCAGCAAAGAAAAGGTATGACAATTCCACCTGTGGACAATTACCGATAATACGAATACCAAAATGTCCACTCTGAAATGTATAACGAACAAGTGCTGCATCACCCTCTTTTCTCCATTCCCCAGTACAGTTGAGTGCCTTCAGTGCCTTTGAGACTATCCTTCTATTCTCACTTAAATCAAGGTCTGAGAGACGAAGTGATGGTTTGAATAAGTTTCTTATCATATTCATCATACCAGAATATTACTACCAGTTTTCTTTGCTAATTCATTACGAAGATTCTGTGTCCTCATTATCTCACTCATAACTTCTTGCATCTCTTGCGGATCTTTCACCTGCAGAAGTCGTTCATTCAGTTCTTTCAAGTGGGAAGAAACATATTCTAAACGGAAATCAGCTACAAGATGTATAACACGATCACGCAGTGTTTGTTCTGTTTCTTTCACTTGCAGACTCTCTGCAAGCTGGAAACGGTCTACGCTCAATCTCACTGCTACAGATGCAATATTGATATCTGCATGCTGTGTGAAATACTCTTCAGCCTTGAAACCTTCTTCACCACAATGCTCCACAGCCTCCTGAAGAATCTTAGTATAAAGTTCATTTGAGAAACCAAGATTATCGCTTCCAAGGTCATAAGCAATGTATTGTGCTACGGTCAGGTTATATGTCTGTCCGCTATTCTCATCTTTCACATCACGGAAGATAACCTTCTCGCCATCCTTGACAACAGCTTGGATAAGCATTTGCTCTACTTTCGATGTTGTAGGTTTAGAGGCTATAGCCATTGCATCCTCTCGTTGCTCCTCCATTACCGCAGCCCGATGTTGCTGTTGTTCACGTGTCTGCTGTTCACGATTGGAATAGATATTACGATTCATCTGTTCCATCAATGTACGCTCTGACACACCTGTACGATTCGCACACTCACGGATATAGGTATCACGAAGTATCGGGTCTTTGATAACAGAAATACTTTGCACTATTGAGCCAACTGCCTCTGAACGCTTAATCGGGTCAGTGACACCCTTTAGTAGTACGTTAATCTTAAAGACGATGAAGTCTGTCTGATTATCTTCAATATATTTTCTGAAATCCTCCGCACTGTAACTACGTGCGAATTCATCAGGGTCTTTACCGTCAGGAAGTAACAGCACTTTCACATTCATACCTTCTGCCAACAGCATATCCGTTCCTCGTAAAGCAGCATGCTGTCCAGCCTCATCGCCATCATAAAGTAGAACGATATTAGGAGTGAAGCGGTGCAAAAGACGTATCTGATGTACTGAAAGTGCCGTACCACTATTAGCTACGACATTCTCAATACCACACTGGTGCATAGAGACAACATCCGTATATCCCTCAACCATATAAACAAGGTCGTGTTTAGCTATAGCTTTCTTTGCTTGGAAGATACCATAGAGTTCTCTCTCTTTATGATAGATAACGCTATCGGGAGAATTGACATACTTCTGACTAACGCCCTTCGTACGAGAATCCAGCAGACGACCACCAAAGGCTGTCACCTTACCGCTCACACTCACCCATGGGAACAAGACACGTCCATTGAAACGGTCGATAAGTTCTCCATTCTCACGCTCGAAGCAAAGACCTGTCTTTATAAGAAAATCTCTTTGGAAACCTGCCTTTAAGGCTGCATCAGCAAAAGCATGACGACTTGAAAGACAGAAACCTAACTGAAACTTACGAATGATATCATCTCTAAAACCACGGCTGCGGAAGTACTGCATACCAATAGCCATACCATCAACATCGTTGTGCAAGATATCATTAAAGTACTTTGCAGCCCACTCATTGACCAAGAACATTGATTCTCGTTCATTCTCCTGCTGCTTTTCTTCATTCGTTAGTTCACGTTCATGTACCTCAATATGATACTTATTCGCAAGCCACTTCAAGGCTTCAGGATAAGTCATCTGCTCATGCTCCATGATAAACTTCACAGCATTACCCGCCGCACCACACGAAAAGCATTTGTAAACACCTTTCACAGGACTAACGGAAAACGATGGTGTACGGTCATCATGAAAAGGGCACAAACCTTTATAGCTTGTTCCCGTCTTGCGTAAAGAAACGAAATCGCTGACTACCTCAACGATATTCGACGCATTCATAATCCTATCTACAGTCGGTCTATCTATCATTATGCTACAAAGATAACACAAACCAATGAGATAGCAAAGTTAGAACAAGAAAACTTTGCTACAGATAGTTATCACCTGTAGCAAAGTTATTCCAAGACCCAAACACATCACACGTGTCTACAACCTAAATAAATGTTTCTCGTCCTTAACGCTTACTTCCTATCAACGACTATATTGATAACATAGTCAGCAAGATTACCGTTTTGATTCGTTATCTTATGACAATTCTTTTTATACGAAATTTCTTCAACTACAGGACAAGGAACGCCATCTATCTTACACTCCTCAAATGTCATCAAGTTAGTTGGGACTCTTTTAGCCCGCCATGATATCGTATATCTCTTGGTGTCACCAAAAATCTTTGGACTACAAAGAAAAAGGGTGCATTCCTGTGAAGGTTCCACCTCATGCTGGAATATATCTACATGTAAACAGGAGGAAAGAACTCCTGTTCGTAAATTTATGTAGCATACTGATAATCAACAATAATTTATACGCCATATCCCAGAATCGTTACATCTTTCTTTTATTGCCCTATGGAGCCTTTGATAAAATTCTCACATAGGATTCAATAAACGTTATATTCTTTCTCCACATCCTGCAGCAATTCCTCTTGTTTTCTTTCCTTCTTGCTCACAATAATCTTCATTGCAAAAGGTTGAGGCAATAAAAGAAATTCTGTTCCTTCACTCATCTTATTTTTCTGACAAGGTTGTGCCTCATAAATTGAGGTAACATTATAAGCTTCAACACCTTTTTTCTTCTTTCCGTCAAACTCTTCCTGAATATAATTGGAATAACGGCAACTACTTAGATAGAAGTAATTGTCTGCCTGCTGATACACTGCTTCAATGTCAATCTGCCAGTCCTTATACTTATGCCCGTACATGGCATTGATTGTTGAGCGCACAAGTGCATTAGTACGGTGCTGTACATTATAAGCCAACCCCGTAGAACGTTTTGCTCTGAGGATGACATTTTGTAGAGTATCTATACATAAATAGCCCGAATCTTTCCAATCCTTTTTCGACTTGAACAGAATCCTTACCACATTGACACCCAAGCTTTCAGACTCATTATCCACATAGAACCGATGTTCTTTCACAAATTTCTCATCCATATCAGAAACAAAGTCATGATAAAGCGTGTTTTTAAGGTTACTATAGTCACAACCAGCTGACTTATCCTTAAAGGTGATAACATTCTCCAAAGGAGAGATTTCAAAGAGTTCCTTCTTTCTTATCAGTCCCTTACTCAAAAAGCGATATAACACCGTATCGCCCACATTCTGTGTCTGATACTCATATCTTAGAACTCCATTACTTCCATACTTCTTTGCTTTCGTCTTTACAAATTCCATCAACATAGGTTTAATCCATGCTGGCTCGCCCGCAGGACTCACGACAACTTCCGAAAGCAACTGCATACTTTGCTCCATAAACAGAGTATCGGATAACACTTTCACCTTTTGTTTCTGATAATTTATATGCGAAATCATCAGATTATCAAAAGCAAAATCCACAACAACTTTCCCTTGTTGGTCGCTAAACGTACTCCTCACTTTCCCCATGTAGGTGGTATATACACTTGCTCTGCTCACTGGGATATTATTTGCTTTATCCCAAATAACGAACGCCTTCTGCGCAAATGAAGTCACAGAAAGACATAAAAAGACAATGCTAACGATAGTACGTTTATTCATTTGCTATATTAACTTTATTTATCTGCAAAATTCTTTTATCTTCAAGGAACTGCAAGTATCAAAACTTCAAAAGGGTTAGAACTCACCACGCAAAGGTATGAAAAAAGAAAAGTACACACAATATTATCTTCTTATATTAGATAAATTATGTACTTATAAACATATTGTATCATAACTATATACGCCCTTTTTCACCATGACATATACATGCTCATGAAATTATTTTCATGAAAAAAAATATTTATCTTCATGAAAAGAAATATTTATTTTCACGACAAAAAATATTTATTTACGTGAAAATAATTCCGAGATGAGCAAATATAACAAGATAGAACAAGCTATAAAAGAGCTTTCTGATAGAACTTTTCCATTGGATTTAAGGGTTTTATAAATAGTAAAAAAGAAGTTGCCATCCATCAACCCCTACACCATTTTTACGCTATACATTCAAGTTTAAATCAGTTATTAGAATTCTACAGCTACAAAACAGATAAAAGTACTATTTCGTTAAACGACAACCTCTCTTCTTACTCTCATAGAATCGCTCCTAACAAACATAAACACAGTTAAGCGGTTTTTGTGCAACTTTTTTTGTTTATGTTACAAAAAAACTGTACTTTTGCCCTCAACCAAAACAATTGAATATTTAAATAACACATTATTATATTTATGAGTTTGAAAATTGTAGTACTTGCTAAGCAGGTACCTGACACAAGAAATGTGGGAAAAGATGCCATGACAGCCGAAGGAACGGTAAACCGTGCCGCACTGCCTGCCATCTTCAACCCTGAAGACCTAAACGCTTTGGAGCAGGCTCTGAGACTGAAGGAACAGAACCCAGGCTCTACTGTAGGAATCTTAACCATGGGTCCTCCACGCGCCGGAGAAATCATCCGACAGGGACTCTATCGTGGTGCTGATACTGGCTGGTTGCTTACCGATCGTAAGTTTGCTGGTGCTGACACACTCGCTACTTCTTATGCTTTAGCGACAGCTGTACAAAAAATCGGTGATGTAGACATCATCATCGGTGGACGACAGGCTATCGATGGTGATACCGCACAGGTAGGACCACAGGTTGCACAGAAGTTAGGACTCAATCAAGTTACTTACGCAGAGGAAATCCTGAAGATTGAGGATGGCAAAGCTACTATCCGTCGCCATATTGATGGTGGTGTAGAGACTGTTGTAGCTCCATTGCCAGTACTCATCACTGTGAATGGTACTGCTGCTCCAGCACGTCCTTGCAATGCCAAACTCGTGATGAAGTACAAGTATGCTACTTGTCCTATGGAGCGCAAAGGTGATGAGCCTTGGACACAGCTCTACGAGGAGCGTCCTTACCTCACACTGAACCAGTGGTCAGTTGCCGATGTCAACGGTGATGAGGAGCAGTGTGGTTTGAGTGGTTCACCAACAAAGGTGAAGTCTGTTCAGAACATCGTCTTCCAAGCTAAGGAGAGTAAGACCCTCTCTGGCTCAGATGGGGATGTAGAGGGACTCATCAAGGAACTGTTAGGAGAGAAGATTATTGGTTAAAAAACGACAGAACAACTAACCAACAAAACAAGCGACTGGCCCCTCCCCCTTACCCCTCCCCCAGAGGGAGGGGCGTAGAATGTCCTGATGCTTTTTATTAGCTACAGACATTATAGGGGAAAGAAATTTTATGAACAACCTTCTAATAAGCCAGTTACCCTACAGCAAGTGACACATTTCACTCCCCTCCCTTTGGGGGAGGGGTAAGGGGGAGGGGCCAGTTGAGGCCAATTGGGGCCAGTTAGTTGGATTGATGCTTGGTCGAACATTTGATTTATGAACAACGTATTTGTATATTGCGAAATAGAGGGAACCACCGTACAGGAGGTTTCACAGGAGCTGTTGACCAAAGGTCGCAAGCTTGCAAATGAGTTAGGTGTGGAACTCCATGCCATCGCTGCTGGTAGTGGCATCAAAGGAAAGGTAGAAGACCAAATCCTACCATACGGCGTAGACAAACTCTTTGTCTTTGATGGTGAGGGACTCTTCCCTTACACATCAGCACCACACACAGACATTCTTGTAAACCTCTTCACTGAGGAGAAACCACAGATCTGTTTGATGGGTGCTACAGTTATCGGTCGTGACCTCGGTCCACGTGTGTCATCATCCCTGACAAGTGGTCTTACCGCCGATTGTACTCAACTTGAGATTGGCGACTACGAAGATAAGAAAGCAGGTAAGCGTTATGAGAACCTGCTCTATCAGATTCGTCCTGCCTTCGGTGGTAATATCGTAGCAACCATCGTCAACCCTGACCACCGTCCACAGATGGCAACCGTACGCTCTGGCGTTATGCAGAAGGCTATCTATGAGGGTGAGGCAAAGGGCGAGGTTGTCTATCCAGATGTAGCGAAGTATGTACCAGAGGTTGACTATGTCGTAAAGGTTATCGACCGTCATGTTGAGCCTGCACAGAACAACCTCAAGGAGGCTTCAATCGTTATCGCAGGTGGCTATGGTGTCGGCTCAAAAGAGGGTTTCGACTTACTCTTTAAGTTGGCTAAAGAACTTCATGGAGAGGTTGGTGCCAGCCGTGCCGCTGTTGATGCAGGTTGGGTAGACCATGATCGTCAGATTGGTCAGACCGGTGTCACCGTCCATCCAAAGGTTTACATCGCTTGTGGTATCTCTGGACAGATTCAGCACATTGCTGGTATGCAGGACAGTGGTATCGTCATCTCTATCAACAACGACCCAGACGCCCCTATCAATGCCATCGCTGACTATATCATCAATGGCACCGTTGAAGAGGTTGTTCCGAAGTTGATAAAGTATTATAAGCAGAATAGTAAGTAAAAGCCAGCTGACAGAACAACTAACTGGCCCCTCCCCCTTGCCCCTCCCCCGAAGGGAGGGGAGTAAAATGCGAAAAGGGAATAAGAGGACTACTGTCGCTAAATACTTATTATCACAAGAGGCATAGCGTGTATAATCATTGACTAACTACCGACCTATGACTAAAGAAAATAGAAAGAAGTGCACTTACAAAACAGCTTCACCTGACAGATACCATATCCTAAAGGAATTCACCAAGGAGAATCGGAAAGAGATGACATTAGCAGAAGAGATTCTTTGGAACGAACTGAAAGGAATGAGAGGCGACTGTCATTTCAGAAGACAGCATCCTATAGGTGACTTCATCGTAGACTTTGCTTGTCTTTCACAAAACTTAGTCATAGAAGTAGATGGGGCTTATCATAAGCAACCGCTACAAGAGGTAGACGATGAAACAAGAACAGAATACCTCAATAAAATGGGCTTTAATGTGCTTAGATTCACTAACGAAGAAATATACACGGACATAGACAATGTGATAGAACAAATAACCGAATTTATAAACAACGAATAAAAAGAGTCCCTAACCATAGGAAATAGTACATTCTACTCCCCTCCCTTCGGGGGAGGGGCAAGGGGGAGGGGCCACTCTTACATTTTTTATCATGGCAAATTATTATACTGACCACCCAGAAATAGCGTTTCACTTGGAGCATCCATTGATGAAACGCATCGTAGAACTGAAAGAGCGTAACTACGCTGATGCTTCTACACACGCTGATGCACCAGTAAACTATGAGGATGCTATCGAGAATTATAAGCGCATCTTGGATATCACTGGTGACATAACAGCAAACATCATTGCACCTAACTCTGAGGCTGTTGACATCGAAGGTCCACACCTTATCGACAACCGTATGCACTATGCCAGCAAGACCTTGGAGAATATCCAGGCTACACGTCAGGCTGGATTGTGGGGTGTTTCTATGCCTCGTCGTTATGGTGGACTGAACCTTCCAAACGTTGTATTTTCAATGATGTCTGAGTTGATTGCTGCTGCAGATGCTGGTTTCCAGAACATCTGGTCTTTACAGTCTTGTATCGACACACTCTATGAGTTTGGTAATGAGGAGCAGCGTCAGAAGTATATTCCTCGTATCTGTGAGGGTGAGATGATGTCAATGGACCTCACCGAGCCTGATGCAGGTTCCGACCTTCAGCGTGTAATGCTCAAGGCTACCTTCGATGAGAAGGAGAACTGCTGGCGTCTGAATGGTGTGAAACGTTTCATTACCAATGGTGACTCTGACATCCACCTCGTTCTTGCACGTTCAGAAGAGGGTACACGTGATGGCCGTGGTCTTTCTATGTTCATCTACGACAAGCGTAATGGCGGTGTTGACGTACGTCATATCGAGCATAAACTCGGTATCCATGGTTCTCCTACCTGCGAGCTTGTTTACAAGAATGCGAAGGCAGAACTCTGTGGTAACGTCCGCATGGGTCTTATCAAGTACGTAATGGCATTGATGAATGGTGCTCGCCTTGGTATCGCAGCACAGTCTGTCGGGCTTGAGCAGGAGGCTTACAACGAGGGATTGGCTTACGCTAAGGATCGTGCACAGTTCGGTAAGAAGATTGTCAACTTCCCAGCTGTCTACGATATGCTCTCTCGTATGAAGGCGAAACTCGATGCTGGTCGTTCTCTCTTGTATCAGACTGCACGCTATGTTGATATCTACAAGGCATTGGAAGATATCGCACGTGACCAGAAGCTCACCCCTGAGGAGCGTCAGGAGATGAAGAAGTACACTCGTCTTGCTGATGCTTTCACACCATTGGCAAAGGGTATCAACTCTGAGTATGCTAACCAGACAGCTTACGATTCTATCTCTATCCACGGTGGTTCTGGTTTCATCATGGAGTATAAGTGTCAGCGTCTGTACCGTGATGCACGTATCTTCTCTATCTATGAGGGTACAACACAGTTGCAGGTTGTTGCTGCTGTACGTTACATCACTAACGGTACCTACCTCTCTATCATGAAGGAGATGCTTGAGGGCGAACTCTCTTGCGACTGCATGAAGGGTCTGCGTGATCGTGTTGCCAAACTTGTTCAGCTCTACGAAGAGGCTGTTGAGAAGGTTAACGCAAGCGAAAACCAGGATGTTCACGACTTCCTCGCACGCCGTCTTTACAACATGACAGCCGATATCATCGGTTCTCTCCTCCTTATCGAGGATGCTTCTAAGGCACCAGACCTCTTCAAGAAGTCTGCTCATGTCTTTGTTCGCATGGCTGAGGAAGAAGTTATCGGTCACACTGCTTATATCAAAGCCTTCAACCCAGAAGACCTTGAGCAGTTCAAGGCTGTGGAAGAAGAGACAGAAGAAGCATAAATATCAAACAATATATGAAATAAAAGCGAAGGGTGGAGGAACTATTTCCCTTCGCTTTTATTTATAATAATTGCAAAACATTGAATGCCGCTAACTTTTCCTCCATAACAGCTAAGATGAGCTGGATAGGCAAGACTATAAATCTAAATTATTTCTTGATTTCCTATCAAAACTTATCGTTTTAATTGATTAATGCACAATTACAACCTCTATTGTAGACTGTTTTGCAAAGATAATATAAAAGTAGACTTTCCGCTATTATTCTTCCCCAGTTTCTCCCTTTTTCATATCAGAAAGCAGGTAGTAGGCACCAGATAATGCAACGATATCTATTTTCGCATTATTCTGAACAGGCTGCACAGCTACCATACCATTTTCCTCCTTTATTTTTTTGACAGCAAGAGGAGTAAACCTCCAGTTGCCTTTTACTTTGGTTGCGGTAAAAATATAAGAATTCCCAGCATCGTCTACTATGGCTTCTGCAGGGACAGCCTTCATTTTGGTTGCCTTTGTTGCTATACGAGCCTCTACATAGAGCCCTGCAATAAGTGCATCTTTCTTGCTATAGATGTTCACTCTTACGGGAACTGCTTGTGTATTACTATCAAAAGTACTTCCTATTGAAAACACTTTTCCGTTATAAACCTGTCCACCATCTGTTTGTGTCTGTAAAATAACCTCTTGGTTCTTTTGTAGCTTTGGTATATCACGCTGATATACCTGCAGTTCGGCAAAAATACTTTGCGTGTTTACTATTCTTATCATCACCGTTTCGGGTGCTGCATATTGTCCTATCTCTACATTTATTTGCTCTATAGTACCAGCGATGGGGCTCCTCACAGCAATGTTTGTAGATGCTTTCCCATCTCGCACTGCTGATGGAGATATACCTAACTGTTGCATTTGTGTAGAGAGCATACTTAGTTCACTATTGGCAATTTGAAGTTCAGACTTAGTGCGGTCGAAGTCTTTACCAACCCCCACACGCTCATTCATCATCTTACTTTGTCGTATATACTCTCTGTAAAGATAATCGCGACGATTAACAGCCGTAAGATAGCGGGATTGTATGTCTATTAAGTCGGGATGGGATAAGTAAGCTAAGATTTGTCCTTTACTAACTTCTTGTCCCTCACGCACAAGAATACGTTGCACAGTTGCTCCTATCTTTGGTGCTACCGATGCTTCTCCTTGAGGAGAGGTCTGTAATCGACCACTTGCTTCAACATTTCCTTGAAAGGATGTATAAACTAATGTACCCGTAGTAATATCAAGCTGTTTGAGTTGTTTATCAGTAAGTTCAACAGTGTTCGAGGTCGATTCTGTTGCTTCTTTATTTTCTTTTACTTCTTTTGTGCCACACGATGTTACAAACAAGGCGGCAACTATGTATATGAATATATTTTTTTTCATTATCATTATATATTTGGATATTGTAAATCTATTTGCGTTTGGAGGAGTTGTTCATAAGCAGTCCAATAGTCAAGCTCAGTTTGCACAGCATCTCCCATTGTCTGAATAAATCCTACATAGTCTGTAGCTCCTAACTGATAGGCTGCTGCGGCTCCTTTTTGTTGCTCACGTGCTGTGGGTAGTGCTGTTTGACGATAATACACTAACTTGCGCTGTAACTTATCATACTGTGCTTCAGTAACTCTTTTGGCAGCTCGAATTGTCATCTCTATTGTTTCATAATTGGCCTGAGCTATATCCCGTTCTAAGCGTGCAGCTCTTTCACGTGCCTGATAAGTCTTCTTGAACAAGGGAATACTAATGCCTGCATTAATGCTCCAATATCCAGCTCGATTACCCAACATCTTTGTTCCACCTTCCACGAAGAATGTAGGAAGAGACTTCGACCTTTCCAAAGTAATTCCTTCATCTGCTAACCTTACCTTTTCAGCATAGAATTTAGTCAAAGCTGTACCTATCAGACTGTCGCTTTTAACCACCATCAGGTGTTCTTCAGGTGCAGTTGTAGGTTCGTAAACCTCACTTCCCAGCCATTGTGAAAGCTGTAAGACTGCTGCATGATAGTCGTCTGTAGCTTGTAGTTTATCTTCTACTATTTGCCTGGATTTCTTCTTGGCAGTAAGATACTCTAAGTAAGATATTTCTCGAGCATCATACTTTACTTTAGCTGCATGTTCGAAATTGCGATAGATAGAGTCAATTATAGCATATACTTTCATTCGTTTATTTGTCACGTATGCAGCAACATAGGCTTGGCAAACACTTTTCTGAAGCTGTTGCCGTGTGAGTTCAACTGCAGCTTGTGCAGTCGTGATAGCCTGCTCCTGATAGCGAGTTCGTACTTTATTACCAAGTATATTGAGATTTTGACGCACAGACAAAAGTGTGAAAATTCCATCTTTGCCTTTTCCTATCTCATCTGCTCCTGATGAGAACTCAGTTGTTCCAATATCGTTCACACCCGCTTTCATTTCCGTTTCACGTTTCACACTTAATTGTGCAGCTTTCATTGAAGGATAGTATTGTTCAGCTAATATTAGTGCTTGTTTCAAATTTACCTTTTGTTGCGCATGTGCCTGATTAGGGGTATTTACCAAAAATAGGACAGCAATGATAGAAAGAGGAAGTATTCGTTTGAACGATATTTTTTTCATTCTCTCTTCCAAAGCATAAAGAACTGGAATAATAATCAATGTGAGCAATGTGGCAGTGAAGAGTCCGCCGATAACAACTGTCGCTAATGGTCGTTGTACCTCAGCGCCAGCTGATGTAGAAACAGCCATAGGTAAGAAACCAAGCATAGCTGCAGTTGCAGTAAGTAATATAGGACGAATGCGCTCACGTGTCCCAACTAATATTCTTCTATTGATGTTGTTCATTCCTTCTTGTTTTAATGAATTAAAACGATTGATGAGTACAAGTCCGTTAAGTACGGCTACACCGAACAAGACAATAAATCCTACACCTGCAGAAATAGAGAACGACATTCCTCGCACTGCCAATGCAAAGACACCTCCCATTGTTGCAAGTGGAACGGCCATGTATATCATTATACTTTGTTTAAACGATTTCAGTGCAAAATAAAGTAGCAAGAAGATGAGTAATAATGCTATAGGCAAAACAATCATCAAACGTGCCTTGGCTTCCTGCAAGTTTTGATATTCGCCTCCATACGTAACATAGTATCCTGCGGGTAATTTTAATTGCTTTCCCAATTGTTGTTGGATATCGGCTACCACAGATTCAACGTCTCTTCCACGCACATTAACTCCTACATAAATACGCCGAGAAGTTTGGTCACGAGAGATTTGCATCGGTCCTGCTTGGTAACTTATATCTGCCACTTCACGTAAAGGTATCTGTATCCCATTGGGGAGGTCAACAAACAGATTCTTCAAATTGCTGATATCCTTTCGGTAATTGTCATTTAAGCGTATGACAAGGTCGAAGCGCTTTTCTCCCTCAAATACTACACCTGCTGAACTACCTGCAAAAGCAGCACTCACATATCGGTTGAGTTTTTCTATTTGTAATCCGTATTGTGCTAAGCGCTTGCGGTCATATCTCACAGTAATTTGTGGAAGTCCTGCAGTACGTTCAAGTGCCACATCTTCTGCACCTGGTATTTTACTTATTATATTCACCATTTGCTCTCCCAGTTCGTTTAGTTTGTCAAGATCGTCACCATAGAGTTTTACAGCAACATCCTCACGAACGCCTGTAAGCAATTCATTGAAACGGAGTGCTACAGGCTGAGAGAAAGAAAAGTTCAATCCTGGTAGGGTTTGTAACTTTTTCTTTATTTTTTCAATCAGTTCTTCTTTGTTTTTTGCCGAGGTCCATTTGCTTTTGTCTTTCTCTAAAATAATGAAACTATCGGTATAGTCGAAGCCCATTGGATCTGTAGGAATATCAGCAACGCCAATACGTGCACATACCGTTTTAATTTCCGGAAAACTTTTTAGTAATAGCGTTTCCACTTCCTTTTCTCTCTTAATGGTTTCAGAAAGAGAACTTCCTGGTCTTAAAAATGTTTGCATAGCTATGTCTCCTTCATCAAGTTCGGGAATAAATTCTCCTCCCATCTTACCAAAAACAAATGCAGAGGAAGTAAACAAAACAACGGCTGATATGATAACACTTTGCTTATGTCGCAATGCAAAACGAAGCATAGGTTGATATATATGGGTGATTACAGCGACCAACCTATTACTCAGTTTTTCTAACCATCGTTCTGTGCGGGCCATACGGCTATTAGCATTTGCTGCTGGTTTCATCAATAAAGAAGATACCATTGGTACATAGGTTAGGCAGAGAATGAGCGCTCCGAGTACAGCGAACGAGAACGTATAAGCCATAGGTGCGAACATTTTCCCACTTACACCAGCAAGGAACAATATTGGTGTAAACACGATGAGGATAATGAGCTGTCCAAAAAACGCAGAGTGCATCATTGTGGAAGCAGCCTCATAACTGATTTTATCCATTTCTGCACGATTGAGTACAGCTTTCTGACGGCTTATTCTCCTTTCAATTTCGAAAACGATTCCTTCGACAATAATTACTGCTCCATCTACAATGATACCGAAATCTATAGCACCAAGGCTCATTAAATTTGCCCATACACCAAAGATTTTCATTAAGATGAAAGCGAAAAGTAGTGAAAGTGGTATAACGGATGCCGTTATAAGACCTCCACGAACACTACCCAACAATAAGACAAGTACAAAAATAACAATAAGCGCACCTTCTATCAGATTGCGTGAAATAGTGCTTGTCGTGCGTTCTATCAGGTTGGAACGATCGAGAAATGGTTTTAATTCTATATCGGATGGAAGCGACTTTTGAACTTCGTTCATTCTCTCCTTCACAGCTGTCACCACTTTATCCGAGTTTGCTCCTTTTAGCATTAATATCATACCACCTACGGCTTCATGACCATCTTGTGTGAATGCACCATAACGAACCTGAGAGCCAAAGTCTACTTTGTCTGCGATGTCGCCAATAAGAATTGGTCGACCATTATTATTCTTCACAACGATATTCCTAATATCATCTAACGACTTAACAAGTCCTTCTCCACGAATAAAATTAGCCATGTGACTCTTCTCTATATAAGCACCTCCTGTGTTTACATTATTCTGACTCAAAGCTTCGTAAACTTCGCCAATACTCACTTTCATTGCATTGAGCCTTTCTGGATTGAGTGCTACCTCATATTGCTTTATACTGCCACCAAATGAGTTCACTTCTACCACACCTGGTAGCATGGACAATCGGCGTTTGACTATCCAGTCTTGCATTGTCCGCAATTCTTGTGGTGTATAGCGAGTTGTGTCCTTAGGAACAAGCGTATATTGGTAAATTTCACCCAGACCAGTTGTTATCGGTCCCATTTCAGGTGTTCCGAAATCCTTGGGAATCTCATTACGCACTTCTTCCAATTTCTCCTGTACTAATTGCCGAGGCAAATAAGTACCCATATCATCTTTGAAAATAATGGTAACTACCGATAGTCCAAATCGAGAAACCGAACGGATATCTTCCACACCAGGAAGATTCGACATTGCAAGTTCAACAGGATAAGTAACAAATTGCTCAATATCAGCTGTTGATAAATTTTCTGACACCGTAATAACTTGTACTTGGTTATTCGTTATATCAGGGGTTGAGTCTACATTGATGGTACGTAACGAATAAATACCACCTGAGATGATGGCAACCAATAGTAATCCCACCACAAACTTATGTTTGATTGAAAAATAAATAATTCGATTTATCATGTTTATATATAATTATATGCTACATCAACAGAAAGTATTTGAAAATTGAACACTTCCTGAAAAAATAATGCTGTATATAATTATAATGTAGGTGGTGCCCGTAGTCCACGCGACGTAATCCATCCGTCATGTAGAAGAATTATAGGATTACGGAAGAACTTTCTAAGAGATAAGTTATTTGTTCGAAAATAAAAGAGTGCAGACAGGACAGAATACAGCAAGCATATTTCATGCAAAAGAGATTGTTCGCCCTGATGTAAGTTCTTCTCGGTTGTAAATGCTTGTTTGATTTGCTCTATTGCACATCCACTTTCCGTCCCAGTAGTTTGATGTGTTGTGTGCTGGTCATTAACACGATTATCTACCTGACACTTCTCTTGGGTAAAACATAGCATTTTTAAGTGATGATGGTGAGGCAAGAATGCCGTTGACAACATTAGTAATGTTGCCAACCAAATACAGAATATGTAAACTTTCTTCTTCATCACGCTGCAAAGGTAGAAATTTCTTTTTGCAACTCGGTTGCAAAATTGCAGAGTAAAGAAAGAATAAGAAAATCACTTGTTTCCAACTCGTAACCCAGTTACCTTTTATCCTTTCTTATTCTCTTAATCATCTAAAAGATACAGATCTCTGATTTTTTCAGAGCAAAACTTGTACAATGCATAGGAAAAGAGGTTGTTGAATCACTATAAACAACTAATATTCACACATAGAGAATTCTAACATCATCCCCCACCAAATACTTTCATTTGCAAAGATAATATGCAGAACGGGGAGAAAGAAAACTGAAATAATTATAAATCTTAGTAGTTATCTGCTTATTTATAACTATCTTTGTCATTCATATTAAAAGGAGAAAACAAGATGAAGAAATATTTTAAAGCAAGTATGTTGCTAATGGGCTTATTGTTCATTCAGTCAACAACAGCATCTGCACAATGCCCTATCAAGGAGCAGATAATGAATGGTGATGATGGTGGTGAAGGCTTAGAGAAGGCTAAGCGTGAAAGAGAGAAAACACCTGTCAGCCACACATTGATCATCTTCTTCGACAAGAAGACAGGCAACAAACAACTACTGAAAGCCATCAAGAAACAGGGCTGTACCCTACTCTACAAATACAAGGAGTTCAGTGGTGTAGCAGTCAAAGTTGACGAGAAACACGACATCGATCAAGCTATCGCTGATTTCAAGAAAGTAAAGGGTGTGACGAGTGTTAACAAAGACGGCATAATGCAGTTGCAATAGAACAGACGTAATTCATAATTCATAATTCAAAATTCATAATTATGATTACTGATATAATTCGCAATGCATAATTCACAATGCATAATTATGATTACTACTATACGCTGTATTTATTACTACAAGTAACTTGTTCACTTGTAAACCTGCAAACTCGTTTACATATGAACTTATGAACTTGTAAGCTTGTAAACTTGTTCACTTGCAAAAAACTCTGTGAACTCCCCAGACCGCATGGTCACTCTGTAGACTTAAGTGCTGTCTAAACCTCAGTGTAACTCTGTGAACTCTGTGAGAGAACCTTTTTAATTCATAATTATGATTACCAGTGCCCACTATGTTTCTTACTGCGAATTAAGACTGGAAAACAAAAAGACAAAAGAATAAAACAGCAAAATACTCTTTTACCGTTTTATTCTTTTGTCTTTTACTTTATAGGTTTCCTCAAAATAGGTAGCAATAAAATCTACTTACGTTAGTAAGAGAAAACACCAATTATTACGAATATAATTTTGTTTTTAGTTGCTGTCACATTTAACATTTTACGTAACTACACTATCAACCAACAAGTTAAACACTACTTTTGCATGATAGATATGACAGGAAAATATTTTTTAGGGATTTTCTTATCCTCAAAGAACAATTGAACCAGTAGCTTAAAAGCAACTTCAAGCTGACATAACAGCTAACCACTCAATAAGAAATAGCATTTAATACGCTATCAGAAAGAAATAGTTGTGAAGATAATAAATTTATCGTATATTTGCAGAGGAATTATCCTTTAATAAGATTTTCATAATGCTGAATAAAGTTACCATAGATGGATACAAATCTATCTACCACGCAGATTTGGAATTGAGACCAATCAATATATTGATTGGCTCAAATGGTGTTGGCAAAACAAACTTCATTTCTTTTTTCAAGCTGATAAATATCATCTATGAGCAGCGACTGCATAACTATACAATGCAGAACAGTGCAGAAAGACTATTCCACTATGGCCGAAAGCAAACCAAAGAACTGAAAGGCTATCTAAAGTTTGGCGACAATGCTTATGGCGTCACTCTTCAGGCACGGGACAACGGAAGTCTGTTCATTGCCGAAGAAAGCAGCTACTACCAATTAAGCTGTTACAGTATGTCTAATATAGATGAAAGCTATATTAAAGATTCAACGACCTATAGAGACAAGTGGCTGAGAGAATACCTTCAAAGTTACAAGATTTTTCACTTCCATGACACAAGTAAAGGTGCACCGTTGAGAAGTAGTGCAAATATCAACGACAACCGCTTTCTCAAGACAGACGGAAGTAACCTTCCTGCCTTTCTCTATATGCTGCAAGAGAAATATCCCAAGACACTGAAAAGGATAGAACTGACGATTCGTTCTGTTATGCCTTACTTTGGAAACTTCTCTTTGTCACCATCTCTACTTGATGAAAGTCAAATCAACCTCCAGTGGAATGATATGGAGAATAACGAGAAGTATTTCGATGCTAATGATTTATCTGATGGTAGCATTCGATTCATCGCTCTTGCTACCCTCCTGCAACAACCTGTCTTACCCAAAGTTATTATCATTGACGAACCTGAACTGGGTCTACACCCAACAGCTATCGTCAAGCTGGCTGGTATGATAAAATCTGTTGCCTCCAGAGACTGTCAGGTTATCATATCCACACAGTCAGTAAACCTTATCAACAACTTTGATGCTGACGATATTATCACTGTAGATCGCAAGGATAAGCAATCTACCTTCAAAAGACTGAACAGCGATACATTGAAAAGCTGGTTAGACGATTATTCTTTAGGAGAATTATGGACAAAAAGTGTGATTAACGGACAACCGACATTACTATGAAAAGACTGGTGATAATAGTAGAAGGCGAAACGGAAGAAAGTTTCGTCAACAATATACTTTGTCCTTATTTCTGTTCAAAAGGGCTATATAATACCATACAATGCTTTAAGACAAAACACTCTCATGGGGGAATGTCCAAATACTCTTACATCAAAAAGGACATTCTCAATACAATATACGAAAAAGATGTAGTAGTATCAATGATGATAGATTTCTATCGCCTACCTTCAGACTTTCCTGGCTTCATTGACTTGAAAGCGACGCAAACACATCAAGAACAAGCAAATCTACTTGAAACAAGAATAAAGAAAGACTTAGAAAATTCTCAAAAACAGCTATTCGAGAACTTCATCCCCTATATCCAACTTCATGAATTTGAAGCTTTGGTCTTTGCTTCCATCAATGGAATAGACTCCTTGTTTGAAAGAAGCGAAATGGATTATAAAGGGTTAATGAATGTCATTCAACAATATCCTAATCCAGAAGATATTAACAACCATCCTGACACTGCCCCTTCTGTGCGGTTGAAAAAACTTATCTCTGGTTATAACAAAGTGTTACATGGGATAGATATCATTAATACTGTGGGGATGAATGAACTGCTGGAGAAATGTCCAAGATTCAAAGCATGGATAGAAAGCATGGAAGAAGTCCTTAAATAAAAGGATAACACTTCCATGCTTTTCACACTATCCTCCTACCGACTCATTGTCAGTATAAGTTCCTTCCCTTTCTCTAAGTTTACAGTTCCGCTAAAAATCTGGTTATCTTTGTTTATCTGTTTATCGGCGGTAGTGTGATAAACCTCCAACTGGTAGTTGCCAGAAGGGATATTATTTATCTTGAAATCAACATCATAGCGACAGATGCAGTTTGTCATCATGTCCTTATCGGGATACAGGATGAGAACAATCTTACCATCACTGCTGCTTGCTACTACATGAAACAGGTCGATTGCACAGTTATCCATGACGTCTGCAAAACGTGCCGTGACAGTATTCTCTTTACCGAGCAAGAGGTGCAACACAGACCGCTGCCCTATGAAATGATTATAGTAATCAGGCCGAGACTCCATCATAGAGGCTGAGGCTTTGCAGCCTGACGATTTCACATCACTTATCCCAACATTCCCAACAACTGCGTTCTCCGTCGTACATGACAACATCAGCACTGATAGGCAGCACATAGCCAGACTGTTAATAGGTTTCCAATATTTCATATGTATATCTATTTATAGGGTTAGTTAACACAAAAGATTCTTCGCAAAGATAGTGTTTTATTTTGTAGAATGAAACTTTTTTCTTGTTAAAAAGCCTATATCATATTGTTTCAATACCCAAGCTACTAACCGCAGCCCCTATCGTTCTATCCCTACACAAACCGTGTTTTATCTTCAACGATACGGAATGTCTGTATATCTGGCAAGACCTCTATCACATAGACTGTACCTGGATGGAAATTGAATTCCATTTCTTTCTTATAGATAATCTTATGCCCAGCGCGGTATTTCAAAAATCTGTATTCATAGAATTGAAATGTCACCCTGTGCCTTCCAGCAGTGATAAAATATCCATCAAACCACGAGAAACTTACGCCACGTCCATAAGTGATATCATCAACCTTGCTGATTGACACCCCGAAATTTCTGACTCTTTTATTGTATTTTGGCAGAAACAGTCTGCTATGCTTAGGATTACGGCGCAACCAAGCCCTTTTCTCATGCTTGAAGATGCCTATTGGCGAGACTACTATCAGTATTACTATAATGGGAAGTAGCGTCCTGACCAGTTGATCAGAAAATAATCCTCCCAATTCGCAGAAAAAAAAGGCGATAGGACAAACAAAGGCTACAAGAAGTCCTACCATTGCCCATCCTGAGAGTGTTGTTACATCAGGAAAAGAACGAACAGGAGAGAAACGGTAGAAAATAAAATTGCACAAGTATATCATTGCCTTTATGCCTAACAGCATAACTGCAGATCCTACCAAGTATTGGAAAAATAACGAATTTATAAGTGGACAAATTGCTTGTAACATTGTTCAGTTGATGGATTAATGGGGTGATGGGATAATAGGTTCACGAGTTAACAGGTTGACCCCCGACATCGCAAGCAACTTGTCTACTCGTCTACTTGTAAACTCGTCTACTTGTAAACTCGTCTACTCGTCAACTAATCACCTTATGCAACTCATTCACAAAATCTTTCAGTCCCACAAAATACTCGCCAAAAACCTCTCGCCATCTATTCCTATTCAAAGGATATTCCATGAAGTCGCTTATCAGTAGGTCACCATTCTCGCTGAGATAGTTCAGTATCTCTTTCAGATACTGTTCTTGCTCACCTGTCAGGTTGCCGTCTTTGATAAAGCGGGTATAGAGGGCTAACGCTTTCTGGCGGTCTACACCTTGAATGACACGGATAAACGCAGCCACATTATGGTTATATTTCTTTCCATTCGTAGCCTCATCAAACTCCGTACGTGTACCTAATTCTTCCCAGAAGATACGTTGCAACTCGTTGACATCATCCGTCGTCAGCTGCTCAAAGTTCTGTATCTTTCTTAATACTTCATTGTCCGTATGCTTTGCCAAATAGTCTATCACACGGTCGTGATAGGTAGCCTTCAGCGTGACAGGAGCAGCCACAGCATCCGAACTGATTGCGTCTTCGATATTGATAACAAATCTTCTCTCGTCTCGACTCTCGGCTAACACATGCACCAACTCACGTAGTTCCTTCCTCACTCGTTCAAGACTATTCAGCGTACTATGTTCCCAGAAGACAGCTGTCTGTACCTCCTTAATCGTTTCCATCCGCTCCCTCACAGCTGGGATAGTGGCTTTCTTCTCTAAGAGTTGCGCAATCTTAATCACACTCGCACGACTGTTATCAGCCTTCACCGTACTGTCTACCGCCTCTAACTGCAGATAAAGCATCAATACATCAAACTTCTTTGCAGCCTCATTCTCCTTCGGACGGGGCAACAAATGGGCTATTCCCTTCAGTTCGGCAACGGCTAAATCACTCAGACAAACCCATGCCTCCCGCTCACGATAGGGTTCTATCGTCTGCAGATGTGCTCTGACATCAATGCGCGCTCTACTGAGTTGGCTCACCTGTGCGTGTAGGATTTCTTTCAACTCATCATGCAGTCGACGGTCGTCTTCCTTCTCTTGATGTTCTGCCGACTGTAGTGCAGCAGCGATATCGAGCCTCAACGCATAGAGTCGTTCTGTCAACGACTTCACAGCGACAGGGTTTGCGCCATCACTATGTACTGAGAAATACTCGAAGTTATTACACCAATCGAAGATATAGAACTCTTTCTTGTCTGCATCACCAAACACCTTCGGACAAAGACGAGTGCCACGTCCTATCATCTGCATAAACTTAATCTTCGACTTCACACACTTGAAGAAGACGAGGTTAAGCACCGATGGCACATCAACACCTGTGTCAAGCATATCGACACTGACAGCAATCTGCGGGTACTTATCCATCTGTTCGAAGTCAAGTATAAGACTATGCGCCTTATTGACATAGTTATCAATCAGCTGACAGTAGTTGGGGTCTTTCTCTGGATAGAGCGTGCGGAAGCGTTCAACGATGAGTTCTGCATGATGATGATTCATGGCAAAGATGATAGTCTTACCTATCTCCTCCCCACTCTTCACCTTTAGTCCTTTTTCCATCAACTCCATCAATACCTTGTCAACGGTATCTATGTTAAAAAGATACTTGAAAATCTCTTGCGGGAGGATGTCACGATGATATTCATCGTCGGGTCCTAAGCCTGCTAAAGACTTCTCATAGTCCATTAGTCTTTCGGCTTCTTCACGGTCCTCCTTCGACATCTCGTCCCATTTGGCACCACGTTCCATAATCTTAGAGTGATACTGCAGTGTCTTATAAGGACAGAGATAGCCATCCCTGACAGCCTCTTCAATGTCGTAACTGTAGTTAGGCATACCGTTATCTAACTGTAGAAGGTCGTAGGTATTGCGGTCTATCTCGTCACGTGGTGTGGCTGTCAAGCCAATGAGTAGTGAGTCGAAATAGCTGAAGATAGCACCATATCTACCAAAGACACTTCGATGGGCTTCATCGATGATGATAAGGTCGAAGCGACCAACACTAAACGCCTTGTCTTCTCTGTCGAGATAGTTTATCATCGTCTGATAGGTAGAGAAGAGGATGCGTGCCTGCATATCAGGTGCCTTTTCTTCGCTCAATACCGACATAGAAACGCTTGGCAACAAGGCTTCGTATGCACTATGTGCCTGACCGACTAAGGCTGTGCGGTCAGCAAGGAATAGCACTGTCTTCACCCAATCATTACGCATAAGGATGTCGCAGAGCGAGATACTCACACGTGTCTTGCCTGTTCCTGTTGCTAAGACGAGCAGTCCACGGCGATGCTTGGCATTAAACCACTCCACAATACGCTTGATGGCGGTCTGCTGATAAGGGCGGTCCGTGATTTCAGCTTTTATCGTCACATCCTTTATCTCTGCCCTTCCGCGCTTCTGTATCAGCCTTTCGAGGTCGTCCATAGAGTGAAAGGAAATCACGTCACGGTCTGGATAGCCCATTCCGTCAATGACTTTTGTCGTAAATCCATTGGTATAATAGATGACAGGGCGCACGCCATATCGCTTCTCTAAGCAGTCAGCATAAAGCGTTGCTTGGTGTCGTCCTTCTGTTACGGCATGGTTAGTTGCCTTGGCTTCAATGACAGCTAAGGGCTTTCCGCCACGGCTAAAGAGAACATAGTCGGCATAACCTTTCCCCGAAGCAGTGGGCATTCCGTCCACTTCCACCTCTATACAAGCCTTTCCGCCCTGCACCTTTCCCTTCTCCTCTAAGAGGTCCCAGCCTGCTTCCATGAGCATATCATCGATGATATACTTCCTTGTTATTGCCTCACTGGCAAGACTTTCACGAGGTATCACCACTGGTTGTGGGTCGTCAAGTGACTCTTTCTGTACGCTGTTGACCACCTCCATCTCTACCTTTGGTTCTGGACTCGTGATGAAGGCAACTGTTGTAGTCGGTGCAGAGATTGTTGTTGCATCGAAGGGTGGGATATTCTTCACGGCATCCCAACGACCCATAAAACCTGCAACGACGTTATAAAGCGCACGAAGACAGCGGAAAGCCCTCGCACGAGTGATAGGTTCACCACCATCATGGCTGGCAGCATTACCTACCTTCTTTACGAAATAGATGTCCTTAGAGAATCCATAGTCATGGTTGATAAAGGCATCTGTCTCTGGCAGGCGTAACATATCGTTGAGCGTCATCCGCTCGTCAACGGTCACACCTTTTATTTTCAGCATCTGCTTCATCAGCCATTCAAGGGCTTTACGTGCGTTATTAGCAGACGCATCAGGGTAGATTGGTTGTTGTTCTTCAGCCAACCTGCAATAGTTATGCAAGCTCTTAAAGCTGGGTATTTCGTCAGCTACCAATCGTATGTAATCAAAGTTTTTAGCCATGTCGTCTTTCTTCGTCTTTATGTTTCAAGTATTCTGATTGCTTACTTAGTCAAACCAATATTGCATTCGTGCAGCAAGAAGGGTCTCTAAGTCGGTAATTGTCTTTTGAATAGCTGCTTTCTGCTGCTCTATCTGCTCTATCTTTTGCGCAAAAGAGTGCTGGAGAGGGAGAGGGGGAAGGATAACTTGTATCTTACGTAAGTCTGACATATTAATTTGCTTTAATGCAATACCTCTTGTTAAAGAGCTAATTACACCTCTAACAGAAGGAGTTTTAATTTGATAGTACATAAACCATCGTTCTACATCCATCGAAAAGAGTAGTGGTGCTATGCCTCGTGTAACATTAGCTCCCTTCAGAGATTCATCTACTAAACTAACAACACCAGTAGTTCCTCGAACGCAGATTAACAATTCTTTTCCTGTAAGAATAGTTCTATTATAAGAATTAGAAATCTCTTTTGTTGTTTTTTTTAGTCCATCTTTAGAGATAAAAGTTTGAAGCATATCAACAGGTCTTACAATAGGTACTCCATCTTCTACATGCTCTCCAGGTTGTACTATACCATAAGATATCTTACACTCAGGAATCACTGTTTCAATAAGTTCCTTCACTTCCCACCCTTTCTCATTCTCCACAGGGTCCCCAAACATCTCATAGAAGATGCTTTGTGCAAGTGTATCATAGTCTTTTAGCTGCTCTTTCTTAATCCGTATCAGCTCGTTTAGCTTATCAAGTTCGGAGACAATGGAGAGCTGAGTAGACTTGGGAGGAATAGCAATAACCAATTGGCGAAATGCTTTAACATCAAGATTTCGTTGGGCAGCACCCTTCCCTAAGTGATAGATAACATCATTGAAAAACAATAAATGATAGTTTAAATAGGCTTGCTCTAATTCTTCTTTGGATTTAACAGACAATCCACTATCATTTAAGAAGAACTTTCCTGCAACGTATCTTACACATCGAGGAGACATTGCAAAACGAGCAATAATGAGACAATCTTCCCTATTATACCTATCCATTCGGAATGTTTCACCACCTCCACCATATACAGGATATATAGTTCCACCATCTCTCTTCTGCACAACACGAGTTCCATACTCAATAGATGTACACTTCTCTATCGTCTTATACTCCCATCCTTCTCTCATACGCACACCTCCTTTTGCAGCATTAAACAAGCTTGATTCCGTTCAAACCACTGCATATCAATCCCCTTGCCTACCCTCTCGCAACCAAGAGAATACACCCTTGTAAAAGTCAGCTGATTATTCATTCATTCCCTCCTCCAACATTTCCATGAGTGCATTATAGCCACTTAGATAAGCTGTCTCATTCGCTTTTAGACGAGAAAGGATGTCGTTGACAGGCTCATAGGTTACTTTCTCACGCTCTACCTCCTTATACTTATTGATAGAGAGGTCGTAATCATTCGCACGAATCTCATCAACAGACACCATGAAGCTCTGTTCCTTACGGCTGCGATTAGCTTCGTCAGCAAGGTTATGGAAGCGGTTGACAACATCGGGGATGTCATTCTCAGCTATTGGCGAACGCTTGTCGTCGAGCGAAAAGCCGTCAGCCTGCATATCATAGAACCACACCTTATCCGTTCCACCACTATTCGTCTTCGTGAAAACAAGTACTGCCGTGCTAACTCCAGCGTAGGGTTTGAAGACACCGCTCGGCATAGAGACAACAGCCACCAACTGCTGATTGTCGACCAGTTCCTTACGCATTGCGATGTGTGCCTTGGACGTTCCGAAGAGAACACCGTCTGGAACGATGCTCGCACAGCGACCACCCACCTCCAGCGAGCGCACAAACTGGGCAAGAAAGAGTAGCTCCGTCTTCTTCGTGTCAGCGTAGGCAAGAATCTTCTTGTTCACATTTCCCTTGTCAAGACTGCCCGCAAAGGGTGGATTAGCAAGGATGAGTGTATAGCAAGACTCGTCATTGTTCTGCTCGGAAAGGGAGTCACGACGTGCCAATTCGGGTGCTGTGATGTCATGCAAGAGGAGGTTCATTGCACCGATACGCAGCATCGTAGGGTCGGTATCATAGCCATTGACAAGCGAAGACTTAATATGCTTCACCGATTCAGCCGTATAGAGTGCCCGCTCGTGATGCTCCTTGATATACTTCACTGCCTCCACCAAGAAGCCCGCACTACCCATCGCAGGGTCGCAGATAAAGTCGGCAGGTGTCGGCTGCATCATATCGACAATCATACGAATGATGTGGCGAGGCGTACGAAACTGTCCGTTTGTGCCCGAAGCAGCCATCTTACCGAGGATATACTCATAGACATCGCCCATCGCATCACGGTTGTTCATGTCGAGGGCATCGACCCCATCGACCACCTTTGTCAGTGTACGAGCATCAGAGATAAGGAAGGTAGCCGACTGCATATACCTACTGTAGGCACTCTCCTCACCTGTTCCGATTGTCTTGATAAACTCAAACACATTCTGACGAACCATCTGAAACATGTTTTCAGGACCCGTATGGCGGAACACCGACCAGCGCATACTCTCGTAGGGCACGTTCTGTTCGGTAGTAGGATTCAGCCAGTTCTGCCCAACAAGGAAGGTAGGATTCTTTACTTCAGTATCAAAGTCGCGTGCCATAGCTTCCTCTTGTAGCTGCTTGTCGTCAAGCATCTTCATAAAGAAGATATAGGTCATTTGCTCTAAAACATTAATAGGGCTGGTTATACCAGAGACGTGGAAGGTGTCCCATATCTGGTCAATCTTGGTTTTTATCTCGCCAGTTATCATCGTTATCAGTTTACGGATTATAGATTGTACTTGCCCTCTACCAAGCAAGACGACTACAAATGTACAAATTATTTTCCAATTCTTTCACTTGGAAACTTTGAATTTTGAACTTTAGTCTTTGTCAAAAGAAAGCAGAGATATGGACTGGTTGACATAAAAGAAAAAACAAAAGAGTATGTAGCCTTTGGATAGAAAGGACTTATCACACAAATTGTGGTTCTTCCAAAATATGAAATGACAAACTAAAAAGCTTACATAATAAGGCACACAGAGTTACGGAGAGGACGGAGGTAAAGGCAATAACACGGAGGTGCCGATGGCACATAGAGCGACGGAGGCGTAGGGTACAGATTCCTGATAACTCTGTTGGGGTAAACGCTTTATGTATAAAGTGCTAATGGAATTGGCAAACTATCTCCATTACTCCACGCACCGACGGTGCCTCCGTAACTTCCATTACGTTGTTTTAATAATCCTCCGTACTCTCCTTTTCTCCGTGTGACATTTCGTCAGAGATCTAAGCTTAGGCGAATCATTATCATTCCAAATATCTGAAGACCCTAAATTGTGTCTCCATTTCTTTGTATTTCTGTAAGAAAACATTATATTTGCAAAGAACTAAAAATAGAACTCTATGCCTACAATCGCACTACTAACACTTAACGGACATAGCTATGATGTTAAGCTACTCAACCAATGTTTCGGACTGCTCATTAGGTGACTTACACCCCAAAATATAAAATAACAATAATGAAAAGCATCCTACTAAAAATCCTGTCAATAATAAGTCCAGTTATTATCCTTGCAGCTTTGGGCATTATGCAGGGAGTATGGTTTGATGTAGAGGAGTCTATTGAAAGAGGAGATACAGAAGTCTATCATCCATCTTCCATTCAATATTTATTGTATTATTTGGTAAGTTTAGTCTTGTTTATGCTTTCTTGGCTGCTGCTAAAACATGAATATAAAAATACATCATCTGCTTTCTTGCGAATAGTATATGCAACTATTTTAGTATTAGATATTGGCATTATACTGATATGCTTCCTTGCTCTTTAAATCCGATTATCTTATTGTTCGGACAAACGAAGGCGATAGCTTCACCATTGTTTTTTATAATACAGTTTACTTAAACGATAAAGATGAACAATTATTTATTACAGCAATGAAAAAGTTTGGTTTCAATAAACAAGTAACTGGTAGAAATAAAAAGGTATTTACCGATGCTATCCAAGAAAAAAAAGGAACTTTACATAATTCTCATTTGCATTCTGGTTTTAATGAGGCTGTTGTAAAGATTGTCACTCTATCTATTTTAATACTTTTATTAATTTCTTGTAAGCAGAAAGTTCTGTCTCAACCTTGTCAGAATTTAATCGTTAAATCTTCTAATAATGTATTTTTACTTGGTGATAGTATTGTCGCTAATAGTGCTTTTTCCAATCAAGTAAACACCTCTTGTGCAACGGGAAAGGAAGGGTGTATACTTGAAAAACTGACAACAGATTACTACAGTTCATTTTCCAAAGAATCGGGTTCGGTTTTGAAATTAGATAAGACACATCAGCTATCACTCAAAATTTATAAGAAAAAGAGTAGTACGGAAGAACATATAAGAGCCTATGCCCTGCTTTCTGTAAACAACTTGATTTCCGATTCAATTCTGTGCTATGAATATTACAATAATACCAATACACTTTCTTGTTATGAACAGATATATTACATCAATATTAACCAACGCAAGATATGGACTGTTATGCTGACTTATGACGAAGAAAGTGCAGAAGCTAATAATGTAAATATATACAAAATAGATTTAAACACCAACCGCTTTAGAAAAGAAGTCAGCAATAATGAAAAGGCATATAAGTCTGCAAGCGATAAAGAAACTGCTTTTATTAAGGAATTATATCCTATGACTCACCACCTGTTCCTTTCCTCCAAAGACAAATCAGAGGACAAACGACGGTTTGTCAGTTAGGCTAACAAGACGGTAGATTTACTATTGTTTTAATGATACGGAATTGTCTTATCAAGCTACAATTGTTAGATAACTTCTGTCCTCAGCATAACAAGGTAGCTACAAACACATAAATTATGACCCAACTCCTCTGCTTGTATTCAAACTTCTTTGGGGATTAGCCAAGCAACTTAAAGAATGAAACTAAGCCTTCGCACGATATGTGCGGAGCCTCCGCACATGTCGTGTTGATGCTCCGCACATATTGTGTTGAGGGTTTAAATGAAACTCCTCTACCAACTCTTTTACTGCACAGGGGCTTGTGCATAGACCTTCAAGCCGAACTCGTTGGCATAGGCATAGACATGTTCGAGGATGTCAGCCATGGCATGCTCGTAAGGAATCCAGTCTTTCTGACGTAGGAAGAAGTAAAGTTCCATAGGGATACCCGCCTGTGTTGCCTCCAATTGACGTACGAGGAGAGGCATCTTCGCATTGACATCCTCACGCTTGGCAAGGTAATGCTCCATGTAACGACGGAAGAGAGCAGTCGTCACAACCTCACCCTTTAGGTCGTCCGCCTTAGCAAGTCCCTTATCAATTAGCTGTTGTTTGAGTCCATCGTCAGCAATACGAATACTGCGAACATCAAAATAAATCATCTTCTTGACCCTTTGTCCCTCTACATCCTGCACTCCTTTCCAGTTTTGGAACATTCCACTAACTAATGTAAGAGGCGGTACGGTGGTAATCGTATTATCTGATTGACGAATCTTTACAGTTGTGAGTGTAATATCAATGACCGTTCCATCCACGAAGCCGCCAGGTAGAGTAATATGGTCACCAATATGTATCATCTCGTTACTCGTCAGTCGGACACCAGCAACAAGACCATCAATCGTGTCCTTAAAGACTAACATAAGAACGGCAGAGGTTGCTCCTAAGCCAGCTAACAGCGTCATCGGACTACGATTAATAAGGATTCCAACCACCACAATCACAGCAATAAAGATAGCAAGAATCTTCAATACGCCACAGAAAGACTTAAGATAAAGACTCGTCGAGTCACCGGGTTTTGTGTTGAGATAGCGCAGACGGTCGATGAGTTTCGTCACAAGTCGCGTCGTTGCTACGGTAAGATAGACAGCTGTTAGCCGTGTCAAAGCCACCTGTACGACATGGTACTGATAGAAGACAAGCGGCATCAACTGCCATATCACCAAGGCAGGGACAATGTGGCAGGCTGTGCGCAGCACTTGATGGTCAAGGACTACATCGTCCCATCGAGCTTGCGTACGTTTTACCAGACGAAGAACAAGGGGAACGAATAAGTATTTACAGATTCGTTCGGCAATGAAAGCCAACAAGATTGCTACTAATGCCAACAAGACATGACGCAATACAGGAACGGTATGACCATGTACACCGACTGACTCAATGATATTCTCGACGAAGATTCTTATCTCTTCAAGGACATCTTCAAGGAGATTATGGGGAAGTTTTGGTATCATAAATTCTTTTCTTTTTAAAAGGTTATTGGGCTTATTAGGCTAATAAGGCTAATTGGGCAAATAAGGCTAATTAGCCTAATAAGCCCTATTGGCACAACGCCACACAGATTTTGTTTTGGAAATTACGCATAGGTCCATTGCTGAGTCCACCATTATTAATAATAGAGAAACAAAGCAGATGACCATTGGAAGCAGTGAGATAACCCGCAAGTGAGCTGACACCCTTCACCGTACCAGTCTTTGCACGTACGTTGCCAACTGCCGCCGTACCACGCATTCGCCTCTTCAAAGTTCCGTCTACGCCAGCTATCGGCTGTGCTTCAAGATAGGCACCATAGATATCTGAGCGCTGATAAGCATAGCGCAAGAGTTTTGTTTCAAGTTCGGCACTTACATAGTTATACAGAGATAAGCCAGAACCATCAGCAACATTATAATCACGAGGATTCAGTCCGATACGGCTGAAAAGTGCGTTCTCATACTGGCGTGCGGTCTTTGCACCTGCCCATCGTGTGCCACCATTAGCAGCCAACTGATAGAACATAGACTCAGCATAGAGGTTGTCGCTCACCTTCATCATACGATGGAGAACCTGACGAATAGAATGTGTACGTGTCGTTAGCAACTGTGCATCAGTTGGTAGCTGACGTTCGCCAGTAGAACCATTCAGCGTCACCCCCATATCTTCTAACTTACGGGAGAAACGATAGGTGAATTCGTCCTTACCATCAACCAACAAAGGAGAGAGCGTAGGATTCTTATCATCCCAACACCACCCCTCGCCCAAACGGTCACGATCCTTAAAAGAGAGGTCGGCATAGACACTGCCTTCTATCGTCTTGATACCTAAGTCTCGTACGGCACGTGCCATCTCTGTCAAATCCGAAGAAGAGAGCATTGGGTCCATACCACCAACACAATAGAGGTCGCCACGCAATACTTGCGTAGAGTCGTCAATCACACCCGTATAGTAAAGGTTTGTCTTAAAGTCATAATCAGCCCCAAGTTTATCCAATGTTGCAATAGCAGTAACACACTTCATCGTAGAAGCAGGGCGCATGTGCAGACGTTCACGGAACTGGTAGACAGGTACATCATCCGTTAAATCCCATACCATCACACTTGTTTGTACGGTTTCTAAAAGCGGACTTCGGAGTATTCCATCCAATCGGGCAGTGATATTCTCCTTCCAACTAAGATGGCTATCCGTGGTAAAAGCAGGGATGATACTATCGGTATCTTCCTCTTCCTCACTAACATCATTAGCAGTAGAAGTCTCCTTAGGTTGAACAGCTGTAACTGCTTTCGGATGAAGTATATTCGCAACCTCCGTACTATCTAAATATGCCTGCGCTTGTACAGGCAAACTCAATACGACACCGAAGATTAGTGCCGATAAGTATTTTAATTTCATACTTCGTTATCTTTCTTTTCTAATCGTTTTTTCAGTGCTGATAAAAAGTTATCAACATTATCAGGCTGTACGCTGACAACACTGCCATTCATCATCTCTAACAATGCATAATAACCGAGACGAAAGGCAAATGGCCGTTTCTCAATAGTCTTCACATCACTGAGCAAAACACGCTTTGTCAGTCCAACTCTTCCTGTCTTTATCTGCAAAATATCGTCATCGGTCAATACATATTTAGTATGAATGGCACGATCAACGGCTCTTATCGTCACAACAATAAGCAAGAAGCCTAATACGACCATCAGACTATTCGTACGATGCCAAAGACAGAAGAAGGCAGCAAGGGCAAAAACCACGATGGCTCCCATGTCATTTATCGTCACTTTATGTTGGAAAGTTCTCATATTAACTGCAAAAGTACAAAAAAAAGCCTTTGTACGTCAATATATTACATAAAAAGATAATGGCAACCAACGAGTGGTTGCCATTATTAGGGGGGAGGTTATTAGGCTTATTAGGCTAATAGGGCTAATAGGGCTAATTAGCCAAATAGCCTTACACTAACTTCGCAATAATATCCTCGCGGTTGCCTGGCAGCATGTCAATGACTGGAATTTCAGGCATTGTATAGCAACCCGGAGCAAGGCGCATACTAGCACGTGCCACGTTAACAAGTACCTGTGCTGTGAGCGCAGGGTTATTGATAGACATATCGAAAGAGAAGTGCTGGTTGTGGGTCTTACCACTCACACCCTTACGAGTCATGTGAACGCCATGACCAACATCGTTCAAAGCTGCGACGCTTGGTACAGCAAACACGTGTAACTCGTCGTGTGCAAAGTAGTCATCAGCCTTAAGTTCCTTTGTTACATCCTCAAGGTTAGCACCCTCTTCTAACTCAACATAAACCATACGGCGATGAATTCCCTCACCGAGAGGAATAGTCATTGACAAAGCTTCCTTAACGCCCTTCTTGCTACGAGCCACTACAGAGTGACCCATTGAACGACCCGGACCAAAGTTGGTATAAGAAAGACCTTCTGGTGCGAGGCTCTCTAACAAGATACGAACAACTGAATCAGATCCTGGATCCCAACCAGCAGCAATAACACTAACGGTATTGGTGCGCTTGTTGTTCTCCATTTGCTTAGTACGATAGTCAAGGATTGAACCGTGAATATCAAAAGAATCTACAGTATTGATACCCAATGCAGAAATCTTCTCAGCATATTCTGGACAGCTACGAGTTGGTGCAGCGAGGATAGCCACATCAACATCTTTCAACTTTGTTATATCATCAACAACCTCGTATGGGGTCAGTTCCAATGGTTTATCCTTGTCACCCTGACGGCGAACGATACCTGCAATCTCAAAATCCTTTGCTGCTTCAAGTGCCTGAACACTGTAAACACCAATGTTACCATAGCCTACGACGGCTGCTCTAATCTTTTTCATATTCTTTACCTTTAACAGTTTAGTTCTTGTTATCTCCTGCAAAAGTAACGTTTTATTTAAAGAAAGTATAACACAAAAAGTATTTTAACATAATTATGTAATTAAAAAGAACCGACAACCACTCGAGCCTACAACTGGCCACCACCAACTGGCCCCTCCCCCCTTACCCCTCCCCCAAAGGGAGGGGCGTAATTACCGAGATACCCCTTGTGGTTAGTACACGAGTTTACAGGTAGACAAGTTTATGTGTAAACAAGTTATTCTATTTGGGAGTTGACTCTTTTCTTGCAAGCAATCTATAAGCATACGGTACATTTCACGCCCCTCCCTTTGGGGGAGGGGTAAGGGGGAGGGGCCAGTTGGTGGCCAGTTGATGGTGGCCGGTTGTGCCTTCTTTTTTTATTTATACCTTTTGTAATACAATATTTTATTATTCTATTACGTTATTAATTCTGTATATACAAAACCCCTTACCACGGTAAGGATTATTTTATTAGATTATGATTGAATACATCAGGGGCGAATTAGCTGACCTGACACCTGCTTTGGCTGTTGTCGAGGCACATGGTGTGGGTTATGCACTGAACATTTCGCTCAATACTTATAGTGTCATACAGGGTAAGACAGCTGTGAAACTCTATGTGCACGAGGCTATTATGACAGGTGGACGCGACGATAACTATACGCTCTATGGCTTTGCCAATAAGCAGGAACGCTCGCTCTATCGACTATTGATTACCGTTTCGGGGGTCGGTGCTAATACCGCTCGTATGATTCTCTCATCACTGACACCTGCAGAACTTTGCAATGTCATTGCCAATGGTGACGAGAAGATGTTGAAGACGGTAAAGGGAATCGGACTCCGTACAGCACAACGTATCATCGTTGACTTGAAGGACAAGATTATGCAGAGCGGTATTGCTGACGAATTACATGTTAGCAGTCAGCCTAACACACCAGCTGTCAACGCTGCTATCAAGGACGAAGCCGTCAGTGCATTGACGATGTTAGGCTTCTCCCCTGCCCCATCTGCAAAGGTTGTTGTGAGTATCCTCGCTGAACAGCCAGACCTACCAGTGGAACAGGTTGTTAAGTTAGCGTTGAAGATGATTAAGTAAAAAGCGAACCAACCAACTGCCCCACAACTGGCCCCTCCCCCATCCCCTCCCCCAACCAACGGTCACTGACCGCAGGGAAGTAAAGGGAGGGGCGTAATTACCGCCTACAACTGCATCTTGCTGTATGTTAAGGCTTACCATTGGTTAGAACTATCCACCTACTCCAACAAATCCCCTCCTTTGGAGGAGCTTGGGGAGGTATAGAACCACTTATCTTCTTGAAAAGAAAGTATTACATATCCATCCTTATTATCACACTTCTCGGCAGTATCGGACTGTTGAGCTGGGGACGCTCGGCACTTAGTTTTGCACCGATTGCTAAACTCGTCTATATGGTGGCACCACCAGATACGGTTAAGAAAGCGAAGCCTATTGAAGTGGAGATTGATGAGGAGACTATTCCTGACTCTTTGCTACACCCTCGTTGGAAGGTGCAGCGCACTACCCCGATTACATATGATGACCTCAAGGAGAACTCTACCGACCTTATCCGACCCGAGAATATGCGACAGACTGTGGAGTATAATGACTCGCTCGACCGCTATATCATTGGTTATAAGATTGGTAAGACCTACGTGATGGCTCCAATCATGATGACGCCAGAGGAGTATCGGAAGTGGACGGAGAAGCGTAGCTTTACAGATTACTACCGTTCAAAGAACCAAGAGATACTAAAGGAGAAAGGTAAGGATAAGTTCGACTTTACTGATATGCACTTCTCATTGGGTCCTGCTGAAAAGATATTCGGCCCTGGTGGTGTACGTATTAAGACACAGGGTTCGGCTGAATTGAAGTTCGGTGCAAACATCAAGAACATTGATAACCCATCACTGCCTATCCGTAATCGTAAGACAACGGCAATGGACTTTGATGAGAAAATCAATGTCAACGTGAATGGTAAGGTGGGTGACAAGGTGAACATGAACCTTAACTACAATACCGATGCTACCTTCGACTTTGACACACAGAACTTCAAACTAAGATATGAAGGTAAGGAAGACGAGATCATCAAACTCGTTGAGGGCGGTAATGTTACCTTCCCTTCTAACAACTCTCTCGTACAGGGAGCATCAGCCCTCTTCGGTATTCGTACCGATATGCAGTTTGGTAAACTGAAGTTACAGACCGTATTATCACAAAAGAAGAGTTCTAACAAGAGCGTTAGTTCACGTGGTGGCAAACAGCTTACACCATTTGAGATTGATGCTGCCGACTATGAAGAGAACCACCACTTCTTCCTTTCACAATATTTCCGCGACAACTATGACGCGGCAATGAAGTCATTGCCTAACCTCAAGACGGGTGTAACAATTAATCGTGTGGAGGTGTGGGTGACAAATAAGACTGGAACAACGAGTAACACGCGAAACATTGTTGCACTGACCGACCTTGGTGAAAACAAGAAGATTAGCCGTACTGATCTGTGGGGAACTGGTAACGGACCCGTACCAACAAACAATGCCAATACAGAATACACCACTATTACACAGACCTACCCTGCTGCTCGTAACATCGACCAAGTGACGAGTATTCTTGATGGTGCAGGCCTTGTGGGTGGTAACGACTATGAGAAATTGGCAAATGCCCGACTGCTCAATAGTTCTGAATACACAATCAACAATGCCTTGGGTTATATCTCACTGAAAAGCGGTCTACAGACTGACCAAGTATTGGCGATTGCCTACGAATATACCTATGGTGGCGTTACCTATCAGGTGGGTGAGTTTGCCAGCGACCGTACCAATATCAACGAGGCTCTCTTCGTCAAGTCTTTGAAGAACACCAGCAATAATCCTAAGCAAGGAAACTGGGACTTGATGATGAAAAACGTGTATTATCTCGCTTCTAACATTGAGCGTGATAAGTTCCGCCTTGACGTGAAGTATCAGAGTGATACGACAGGTGTCTATCTGTCATACATTCCAGAACCGCAAGTAAAGAACCAAACGCTCATCAAACTTCTCAATGCTGACCGACTGGATAATAATAACAATCCACATTCCAATGGTTATTTTGATTACGTTGAAGGTTATACTATCAGCAACGGACGTGTATTCTTCCCTATGGCTGAACCTTTCGGTAATGGACTTCGCAAAGCATTGACAGATAAGGGTGTTACTACAGCTATTGCGAATAAATACGTTTTCGAACAACTCTACGATTCTACGAAGACCATTGCTAAGCAGATTGCCGAGAAGGATAAGTTCATACTCGTTGGCCAGTATCGTGGCTCAGCAGCAAATGTTATCTCCCTTGGAGCCTATAACGTTCCACAGGGTTCGGTAATAGTAACTGCGGGCGGTGTGACCTTGAATGAGGGTTCTGACTATAGCGTTGATTACAGTGCTGGTGAGGTGACTATCCTTAATCAGAGTATTATCGATGCAGGTACAGCAGTCAATGTATCGCTGGAAAGCCAGAGTGCTTATCAACAGGAGCGTAAGACGATGATTGGTGTAAACTGGGAGTATGACTTCTCAAAGGACTTCCAGATTGGTGGTACCTTCATGCACCTCTCTGAACAACCGTTGACAACAAAGGTCAATATGGGTTCTGAACCACTCAACAACACCATTTGGGGACTGAATATCAACTGGAAGAAAGAGAGTCAGTGGCTTACAAATATGCTCAACAAGATTCCATTCCTACACGTTACCCAGCCTTCTTATATCACTTTCTCTGCTGAGTTCGCACAGTTGTTAGCAGGCCAGAGCAAGGGAACACAGGACAATGCTTCTTATCTCGATGACTTTGAGGGATCGAAGACAACTATCGATGTAAGTCAGCCAACCTCTTGGATCATCTCAAGTGTACCATCAGACTTCCCTGAGTATTCAGATAAGACAACCCTTCGCAGTGGCTTCAACCGAAGTCTTTTGGCATGGTACACTATCGATCCACTCTTCACTCGTCGTAGTAGTTCGCTGACTCCAGGACACATCAAGAGTGACCTTGAACAGCTCTCTAACCATTATGTACGTGAGATTCCAGTTACCGAATTGTTCCCAAATCGTGATAGAAACTACAGCGGTTCTATCTCAACATTGAATATTCTAAACCTCGCTTACTACCCTTCTGAGCGTGGACCGTATAACTTCAATCCGAATATTGACGTTAACGGACACCTCACGAATCCTACTGGAACATGGGGAGGTATGATGCGTAAGTTGGATACTAACGACTTCCAAACTGCTAACATCGAATATATAGAGTTCTGGATGCTCGACCCATTCATCTACTCCAACCGACTACCAAATGCAAACCAGTATGGTGGTGACTTCTATATCAACCTTGGAGAAGTGTCTGAAGACGTACTGAAAGATGGTAAGAAGTTCTACGAGAGTGGTATGCCTGTAGACGGTAGTCACTCATGGACAACTACGCAATGGGGTAAAATACCAACACAAAGTACGATTACTTACGCCTTCGCAACCTCAAAGGGTAGTCGTGCGAAACAAGATGTCGGCTTTAATGGATTGACTGATGAAGAAGAACAACAATTTGCTTCTTATCAGAACTTCCTTACAGCTGCTCGTGCTAATACCAATCAGGCTGTCTTCGACTCGATATGGGCAGACCCTGCCAATGACGACTACCACTATTTCCGTGGCTCTGACTGGGATGCAAAGCAGGCTTCTATCCTTGAACGATATAAGCGTATCAACAACCCACAGGGTAACTCACCAGACAATGATAACAATAACGAGCGTTATGACACCTCATACAAGACAACTCCAGATGTTGAGGATATCAATCAGGATTATACACTGAACGAATACGAGAAATACTACCAGTATCATATTAGTATTCGTCCACAAGACCTTGTCGTAGGTCAGAACTTCATTGTTGACAAGCGTGTAGCCTCAGCCCCACTGCGTAAGGGTGGCTCTGAACCTGTCACATGGTATCAGTTCCGTATTCCTTTAGAGGAGTTCCAAAAGCGTGTGGGTAATATCAGCGACTTTACCAGCATCCGCTTTATGCGTATGTTCCTCACTGGTTTTGCAAAGCCTATCGTACTCCGCTTTGGAACCTTCGACCTTGTAAGTGGTAAGTGGCGTCAGTATCAACAGAACCTTACCAACTCTGCAAGTAATTCGGGTACAATGTCAGTGAGTGCTGTGAGCCTTGAAGAAAACAATGATAAGACTCCTGTAAACTATGTAATACCTCCAGGCATTGAACGTGGAAAGGACCCTAACCAGCCACAGTTGGTTGAGGAGAACGAACAGGCACTCTCTATGGTCGTTAATAATCTTGGAACTGGAGAGTCAAAGGCTGTCTATAAGAATACAACCCTCGACCTTCGCCAATACAAGCGTCTGCAGATGTTCGTACATGCAAACGCTTTTGAACAGAATACAACTAACCTTACGGATAACCAGTTGGCTGTGTTCATCCGTTTGGGTTCTGATTACAAGAACAACTACTACGAGTATGAGATTCCTTTGAAGCTGTCTGCTCCAGGTCATTACGATACAAACACAGGGAAAGAGCGACGTATTGTATGGCCAGAGGAGAACATGCTCGACATACCATTGAAGCTCCTCACCTCCGTGAAGAAGCAACGTAATCAGGCACGTGGTTCAGGAACAGCAAGCTATAACCGTGCTTTCTCTGTATACGACACCGATCATCCTGCTAACAAAGTAACGGTGATGGGTAACCCAACCCTTGGTGAAGTAAAGACGATGATTATTGGTGTTCGCAACCTTTCCAGCAGTCAGAAGAGTGGAGAGGTATGGGTGAATGAGCTACGTCTACGAGAGTTTAACAACGAAGGTGGATGGGCAGCAAGAGGTCAGCTCAACCTACAACTATCTGACTTCGGTACTGTGGATGTTAATGCCAGCCATAGCACTGATGGCTTTGGTGGTTTGGAGCAGGGTGTTAACGAGCGACAGCAGGAGTCCAAGACGGATGTTTCTGTTACCACAAGTCTTGAGTTAGGAAAATTCTTCCCTGACAAGGCTAAAGTCTCAGCACCATTATATTACAGTATCACCAAAAGCGAGAGTCGTCCTAAATACAACCCTCTCGACACGGATATGGAATTGAAGGATGCTCTTGATGGTACTGCTAACCGTCAAGAGCGTGACTCCATCGAGTCTATTGCCGTTACGAAACGACTGACAACAAACTTCTCTTTGTCTAATGTACGTGTTGGTATTCAGACGAAGAACCACCCTATGCCATACGACCCTGCCAACTTCTCATTCTCTTATAGCCATTCTCACTCACACACATCAGGTGAAACAACGGTCTATGAGAATGAAGACAACTGGCGCGGAGCATTGAACTATAACTGGACTCCAGTATATAAGTCTTGGGAACCTTTCAAGAAACTTATAAAGAGTAGGTCGAAATGGTTTGAAATCCTCAAACGCTTCGGACTAAACTGGCTCCCACAGAACGTAACCTTCAACACTGAAATGGTGCGCAACTACTACGAGTTGCAGGAGCGTGATATGGAATCAACAGAGAACAGTCTGCTACCTCTTACCTTCAGCGAGCAGTTCCTTTGGAATCGTGACTTCGCTCTACGTTGGGACTTGACACGCAATCTCCACATGAACTTCCAGAGTGCGACACATGCTGAGATTGAAGAACCTTACACTCCTATTAATAAAGACCTCTATGCCGACCGTTATCAGGCATGGAAAGACTCGGTATGGACAAGCATTAAACACTTCGGTACTCCACTCGATTACCAACAGAATTTCACGCTTTCTTATCAGCTTCCACTCAATCTGCTACCTATCTTTGACTGGGTAAATGCTGATGCGAATTATACTGCATCTTATACTTGGGTGCGTGGAACAAGTCTTGATAATGGTACTTCGCTCGGTAATACCATCACAAGTAATCGTGCATTGAACATCAATAGTACCTTTAACTTTGAACGCCTCTATAACCATATTCCTTTCTTAAAGAAAACGAACGAACGCTTCAACCGCACCCGCCCTACTCGTCCTAAGCTGACAGCAGAACAGAAGAAAGCTGAGAGGGAAAAGAAAGAAAAAGAAAAAAAGGAGAAAGGTCAAGATGATGACAAGAAGAAAGCACTGCCAAAGAACCAGAAGAGCTTTGAAAAGGAAATCGTTATCAATGCGGATTCTGCTATCCTCGTTTCACATGGCAAGAATACAAAACGCCTTATCATCTCAGCTAAAGACGAAAGAGGAAAGGCTATCAAGATTAAATATCGTAAGGTAGGTGATACGCAGTTGAAAGTCTTTAATCGCACAGACTCTGCCATCCGCATGAAGCTTACCGTAACGCCTAAAGAACCACTCGATAATAAGGGTTGGTATAAGACAGCACAATGTGTGGCACGTGCACTGATGATGGTGCGTTCGGCAAGTATTTCTTATCGTGACCAATATGCAATGGCACTGCCTGGATTTATGCCAACGGTAGGTGATGCCTTTGGACAGACACGTGGAACAGGTGCTTTATCACCAGGTCTTGACTTCGCTTTCGGTCTTATTGATGACGACTATATCGGTAAGGCACGTGACAACAATTGGTTGCTTATGAACGACAGTGTAGCTACACCTGCTGTAACGAATCGCACCGAAGACTTACAGATTCGTATGACACTTGAACCATTTAAGGACTTTAAGATTGACCTTACTGCCAGTCGTATGCAGACAACCTCACGAAGCATCCAATATATGTACACGGGTACGCCTACAACACAGAGCGGTTCACTTACCATGACAACCCTATCATTAGGTACTGCATTCGAAAGTCAGGGCAATGCCAACAACGGCTATCATAGTCCAACGTTTAATCATTTCGTGCAGTCACTTGATAGTTATCGCAATCGTGTCGAGGCACAATATAACAATGCAACCTACCCTGCTTCGTTTGGTGGCGGACACTTCACTCCTGCAGTAGGTTCTGTTAATAAGTATAGTGCAGATGTTATGGTTCCTGCTTTCCTAAATGCCTACACCAGCATGAGTGGAAACGGACTCAACATCTTCCCTTCTCTGCGCAGTTTATTACCTAACTGGTCTATCCGTTACAGTGGTCTTTCACGCTTGCCATTCTTTGAACAGTTCTTCAAGAGTGTTAACATCAATCATGCTTACCGCAGTATCTTTGCTATCGGTTCTTATCAGAGCTATAGCACATGGCAGGAATACATGAACGGACTCGGTTTCATTACTGATGCAACAACGGGTAACCCTATCCCAAGTTCGATGTATAACATCTCACAGGTGAGTATCAACGAGGCATTCTCGCCTCTGTTAGGTGTTGATGTAACTCTTCAGAACAACCTCACTGCACGCTTGGAGTATCGCCAAACACGTGTATTATCACTCTCGATGACCAGTGTACAGTTGAATGAAGCCTCATCAAAAGACTGGGTTATCGGTATTGGTTATAGAATCAACGACTTCAATCTTTTCAACAATGGTACACGACGTGTGGCTAAGAGTAAGAAGAAAAAGACATCAGACTCCTCACAGCAAGACAACAGTTCGTCTCGTCAGAACAACGGATTGAACCGTGACCTCAACCTACGCCTTGACATGAGCTATCGCCAGCAGGCATCGCTCACACGTGACATTGCATCGCTGACATCAGCAGCTTCAAGTGGTAATACTGCTTTCAAATTCTCTTTCTTGAGCGACTATACCTTGAGCCGTTTGGTTACTGCCAGCCTCTACTACGACCTACAGATTAATACTCCACTCCTCTCATCAGGCAGTTACCCTACAACCACCCACGACTTTGGTGTGAGCCTGAGACTTAGTCTGACAAGGTAAGGGCAACTCTCTCAGAAGGAGAAGATACTACATTAGGAAAAGAAGTTCAATCAGCTTCTTTTCCTTGTAACCAACAAAACCTATAAAATCTATTAAGAATAACATAATAAATGACTAAACATGAACTATAAACTAACATCACCAAACTTATTCAGTGATGTCTGTGGCATCATCGAACAAGGACGTCAACAGGCTTATGCCGCTGTCAACAAATCAATGATAGAAACCTATTGGAACATAGGGAAACGTATTGTTGAAGAAGAACAAAGTGGTAAAGAACGTGCTGAATATGGCGAAGAAATTATCAACAATCTCTCAACACAGTTAACCCATGCCTATGGTAAAGGCTTTAGTTCAAGGTACCTTCGTTCCTTTCGTAGGTTTTATCTTCTTATTGATGACTATGAGATTTGGAAATCGCGATTTCCAAATCTCACTTGGACACATATTTTCAAGGTTCTACGCATAGACGACGAGACTGCTATGCGATGGTATCTTGAAACAGCATCAAAGGAAATGTGGAGCATCCAAACACTTGACAGACACAAATCTTCCTCTTACAAAAATAATAAAGAAACCTCTTCTCCACTCTCTCTAAAAGGAAAGAATGGAGAAGAGATTTGTCTAAAATGTAATAACTTTTCCACTCCTCATTTTTAATCAAGCACCTTCTGCATTCGAATTAACGCCCTTTTGGCTTGCAAAAGATGCCCTTTTGAAGTGTTACTAACGCCCTTTAAGAAGCCAATTAAGCACCTTTCCTTTTACGAGTTTGCAATCAACTGATAATCTGAATGTTAGAAAGAGGGAAAACTAAAGCATTATTTTATAGTGTCAATAGGAGTTAAAGTCTCATTTGTGTAAAACATTTTCAAATGTCAAAATAGTATTTATCAAACTATAAAAGCATTATCTTCCTACCTAAAAATAAAAACAGACTGCCGTGTCTTAAGGACAAAAGCAGTCTGTTGGGAAAGTATTTTAGAATTTGAAAACAATTAAAGAGGATACTCGTCAAAGGCGTAAAGCACTGTTGAGAGATAACGCTCACCTGTATCTGGCAGCAAGGTTACGATGGTCTTACCAGCATTCTCTGGACGCTTAGCAATCTCAGTAGCTGCAAAGGCTGCTGCACCAGATGAGATACCAACCAACAAACCTTCTTGTTGTGCCAACTGACGACCAGCAAGGATAGCCTGATCATTCTCTACTTGGAATATCTCATCAACATACTTATTATTATAAGTGTTTGGTACGAAGCCTGCACCAATACCCTGAATCTTATGTGGTCCACTCTCTCCACCGCTCAAAACTGGAGATGAGGTTGGCTCAACAGCAATAATCTTCACATCAGGGTTCTGCTCTTTGAGGTAGCGACCAATACCACTCACTGTACCGCCAGTACCTACACCAGCTACAAACACATCAACCTTACCATCTGTATCACGCCAAATCTCTGGACCAGTTGTAAGATAGTGACGTTCTGGATTAGCCTGATTCTCGAACTGCTGAAGGATAATACTACCCGGAATAGAATCTCTCAACTCCTCCGCAGCCTTGATAGCACCCTTCATACCATCCTTTCCACTTGTCAACTTCACCGTAGCACCGTAAGCCTTTACAAGGTTGCGACGCTCCACACTCATAGTCTCTGGCATGGTGAGAATAAGCTTATACCCCTTCACAGCTGATACCAAAGCCAAGCCAACACCTGTGTTTCCACTGGTTGGTTCGATGATAGTTGCTCCTGGCTTTAAGAGTCCCTTAGCTTCAGCATCCTCTATCATCGCCAATGCTATACGATCCTTCACACTACCACCAGGATTGAAATACTCTACTTTTGCAAGAACAGGAGTCTTGAGTCCTCTTTCTGCAGAGAATTTATTAAGTGCTAACAGTGGTGTATTACCGATAAGCTCTGTGAGTTTGTTTACTATCTTTGCCATATTCTTTGGGATTTAATTTCTTACTTAATGTTTACGGATGCAAAGGTACGAACATTTACCAATATATGAAATACTCTCTTTATGTTATTTAGCATACCACAAACGTGGTATTTGTATTAAAATAAGGCTTTCTTATTGCCATTAAAGCAAAATTCCTTATATTTGCACTACGATTGTCACTATATCTACGAGTATGCAGAAATACGCAGATTACATAGAAGAGATTGAGATTGACTCGCTTTGGAGCGGGAAGAAACATATCCGTTGGACACTGGACCGACAGGTGAATATCCTAAGTGGTATCAATGGTGTCGGGAAGAGTACCATACTTAATAAGGTGGTACGCAGTCTGTCACAAGGTGGTGAATTCCCCAGCCATTCATTGAAGGGTGTCCGACTGAAGGTAAGTCCTAATGATGCACGATGGATACGTTATGACATTATCCGCTCGTTTGATCGTCCACTAATGAACTCGGATAGTATCAGCAAGATTAACGTCGATCTTGTTACAGAACTTGATTGGCAGCTTTTCCAACTTCAACGTAAGTATCTTGACTATCAGGTGAACATCGGTAATCGTATTATCGAGACCTTACAAAGTGGAGAGGCAGATGCTGCAGAGAAGGCGCAGCAGATTTCTCAACCTAAGAAACGTTTTCAAGACATCTTAGACGACCTCTTCACCGAAACTGGTAAGAAGATTATTCGCTCGGAGAATGAGATAAAATTCTCTTCATTAGGTGAAGTCCTCGCTCCCTATCAGTTGTCAAGTGGCGAGAAGCAGATTTTGGTTATCCTGCTGACCGTATTGGTAGAAGATAATGAACATTACGTTCTCTTTATGGACGAGCCAGAAGTGAGTCTGCATATAGAGTGGCAGAAACGCTTAATCGACCTTATCTTAGAACTGAATCCGAATGTTCAGATTATCCTTACGACACACAGTCCGGCTGTCATCATGAACGGATGGATTGATCGTGTAACAGAGGTTACGGACATAACCGATAATTGATTGTCTGAAGGAGGGAGCGATGGGAAAAAGACTGAGCGACAACCTATCATCGGCTTATATTGATGCAGCAAACCGATTGAACGGTAAGCGGGCACGGAGAAAGATTATCGCATATGTAGAAGCATATGACGATATCTTCTTTTGGCGCACTGTCTTAAGCGGATTTGAGAACGAGGAGCGTTACTTTGAAGTGATGTTACCATCGCGATTAAACCTTACCAAGGGCAAACGGTCGGTCTTGATGAACCTCGTTTCACAGAATATTGGTGAGAACATGATTGCTTGTGTTGATGCTGATTATGACTATCTGCTACAAGGAACTACCCCACTATCCGATGAAGTAATCAACAACCCATACGTTTTCCATACCTATGCTTATGCCATTGAAAACCTACAATGCTACGCACCGAGCCTACATGATGTGACTGTAGCAGTAACGCTCAACGACCATTCTATCTTTAATTTCGAAGAGTTCCTAAAGCTATACAGTGAGAGCATACACCCACTCTTTGTCTGGAGTATCTGGCATTATTGCCAAGGTATTCATCGACGTTTTACGATCTCCGACTTTAATCGAGTTGTGGAGATTGGTAATTTCTCTCTACAAGGGGCAACTGAAAGTATTCAACGGCTGCGCCATAAGGTGCAGATGCGTGTACGACAACTGCAAAAGGAAAATCCGAACGCAAAGGATAGCTATCTAAAACTAAAAGACGAACTGCGTTCCTTAGGTGTTACACCTTCAACAACCTATCTATATATTCAAGGTCATCATCTCTTTGATAATATCATCGTACCGGTCTTGAAGCGGGTATGCGACCTTCTTGTGCGTGAACGTGAAGACGAGATTAATCGCAATGCAGTACACGATACGCAACGTCGAAACGAACTGTCAAGTTATGGTCATAGTACGGAGGCGATTATCCCTATGCTCCGTCGCAATGTAGGTTATACGAACGCTGAACCATTCCTAAGATTGAAAGAAGATATTTATACATTCTTGAATCCACCGACACAACAACCAACAGACTGAGTCCTTCTGTTTTTTTTTCATAACATCACCCTACCCCCATGCTTGTATCTATACTTTCTTTACTAAGTGGGGCATTATCTGCTGTACTTTTATTATCTTTGTACTCAAAATCTAAACAACAAAATTCTTACATGAAGAAGACTCTACTTTTAATCGCAACACTACTGGCAAGTTATGTCGGTATGGCACAAGAGACTTACCATCCAACGGCTGAGAATCTTAAAGCACGCGAACAGTTCCAAGACGAGAAGTTTGGTATCTTCCTGCATTGGGGACTCTACTCAATGATGGGTACTACCGAATGGATTATGACCAACAGGGATATCAACTACAAGGAATACCCTAAGTTGGCTAAAACCTTCTATCCTTCAGAGTTCGATGCGGATGCGTGGATTAAGGCTATCAAGGCTGCTGGTGCAAAGTATATCACCATTACCACTCGCCACCATGATGGGTTCTCCCTCTTTAAGACTGCTACCAGCACGTATAATTCCGTTGATGGTACTCCATTCAAACGTGACATCATTAAAGAAATGGCTGATGCTTGCCAACGAAATGGTATCAAGTTGCACCTTTACTATTCTCACCTTGACTGGGGACGCGAAGACTATCCAGTGGGAAGAACAGGAACTGGCACTGGTAGACCAAAAGAGAAGGCTAACTGGGCAAGCTACTATAAGTTTATGAACACACAACTGACAGAATTGCTCACAAACTATGGAAAGGTGGGAGCAATATGGTTTGATGGTTGGTGGGATCATGACAGCGATGCAAAGCCTTTCGACTGGCAGTTGGAGGAGCAATATGCAATGATTCATAAGCTACAGCCACAGTGCCTCGTCGCTAACAACCACCATCATACTCCTTTCCCTGGTGAGGATATCCAAATCTTCGAACGTGACTTACCGGGGGAGAACAAGGCTGGTCTCTCTGGTCAGAGCATCGGTCGCCTACCCTTAGAATCATGCCAGACTATCAACGAGCATTGGGGTTACAACATCACTGACACCCTCTACAAATCACCAAAAGAGTTGATTCAGATGCTCGTTCGTGCTGCTGGCAAGAATGCCAACCTCCTCCTCAACATCGGTCCAGAACCAGGTGGTGCACTCCCTGCTCTTGCCCTCGACCGTCTTCAGTCTTTAGGTAAATGGTTGAACCAATATGGTGAAACCATCTACGGTACACGTGGGGGCATCGTTGGTCCACATGACTGGGGCGTAAGTACACAACGTGGTAACAAACTCTACATCCACATCCTAAACTGTATGGACTCCAGCCTCTTCATCCCTACTGGCAACCACAAAATCAAGTCCGCCACCGTCTTTGGCACCAACAAGCGTGTCAACTTCACAAAGACCGGTAATGGTATCACCCTTAACCTCGACACCATCCCTACTGACATTGATTATATCATTGAGTTGACGTTATAATGTAGGCTATCTCAGCTTATCATCTCCCCAAAACAACCCGCAGCAACCATCCAGTTGCTGCGAATTTGTTTATATGTAAGTTTCGTTTTCTTCCTCAAATATATCCTATGCTGATTATCAATGATTTATATTTGTATGGTACAAAAATGTTTCCTCAATTTGAGCAGTATTAATTAGAAAGCATCTTGGATGTTGTCACTGAAACTAAACTATTCTTTTATTAATCCTAAATCTATAGATATATCATGAACCATTTGACTGAGAGGTCTTTTGTGTACATCTATTAAATCTGTATAGTTCCCTACAATAAATCGCCTGAAATCGCTCTCCGTAAACCGTAAGGACTTAAATTCATCATAATAAATCTGCTTAAAAATATCATTGTATATATATTTTTTCCATATTAATTCTTCTACTACATCACGATGAGCTTGGTATAATGTTGAAATCTGAAATAAATTTTCTTCATTTTCCAATAAGTCTATATCGGATTTGCAATCGAACATTATCTCTAACTCATTAATATCATGAGATATCGAATATAAAATTTCTCCTTCTCGAGAAAGAGAAAAATGCATAGGATTTAAATCTTCACTTTCCTTTTCAGTATATAGATGAAACAAAGCTATTTTTATCTTTTTCTTTCTATTACAAGAAGAACAACAAGGCTGTAAATTATAAAAAGAAGTAGATAAAAACGGATAGATTGACTTTGGTTTCCAATGATCAATCTCATAATTTATATAAAGATCTTTTCCCTTTTGTATAGCAAAAGCGTATTGGGCATTACAGTAAGTACAAGTTTTAACTCCTAATAACTTCATAATTTGGGGATAAACAATATTTTGAACATAATCATATCTCATAGCTTCAACTACCTTTTCATAAAAACTGGGCTTCTTTTCCCCCCAAAGTCTATTAGAGAGTTTTCTACTATCTAAAATATCATTAAATTCATTATATGAATCTTCGAACTTAGATGGTAATAATACTATAAGTTCGTCCCAATCCTCAATAATCTTTTGCACATACTGGACGTAAGGATTTGTTATTGTATTATCAGGTATAGTTTCTATTAGTTTTTCCAATTTATTTTTAGGATGTTGAAATCCCCTATTATCATGATCAATTAATTTTAAATATTTATCAGCTATTTCTTTTATAGATTCTGAAATAAAAAAACGTTTCATTAACTCTTAGAATTTAATATATCTGTTAGTTTCTCTTTCAATATAGGTTCTCCAATCAGTGATATAAAATGTTGTGCTTTCTTTTTATCCCATTCCTTAGTCTTATGTGATTTTCCTGCGATAAATTTTACCAAACTTAAAATTTTCCGTTTTGTAAACTCTCCTATAAAACCATTTTCAAGAAAAAAAGAATTTCTAAGAATATCATTTACATTTGCTGCAAAAGGATTTCTTTTATTTATATCATAATTGTCTTGTTTTCCTTCTTTCAACCACAAAATATTTTCAGAAGGAATATCAGATAAAACAAAAGGAGAATGGGTAACTATTATGATATTAAAACAAGCATAAGTATTCAAATGTAATCTTTTTATAAATTCAACAAACTCAAAAACAAAACGACGCTGATACTCAGGATGAAAACAAATCTCTACTTCGTCTAAAATAAGATTAAACCTCCTATACTTTACACTAGAAGAAGATTGTATGCTTAATAAATTTAATACATGATATATATAAGTGCTAAATGTATAAAGATACTGGCGTTCTCCCGCACTTAGTCGATTTACAGAAATAGAATCAATATTATCCTTTTCTTTATTATTTTTAAAATGATCAAGCAATATATTTGCAATAAAAAAAGAGGGGGGGAGAAACTCTTGTATTTCTGACATCTTGGTACTTTCAGCTTTACCTCCAACTAATTTTACGTATTCATCAAAAGTAAAATTAGACCAATTAAAATTATTAAATTGTCCACTTATAGAGGCTTCTAAGAAATGTAAAACTTGTCGTATCTTAACTGTTATGTGAGATTTATCCTTTCTTAAAATACTAATAATATCCTTTAATACTTTATTATCATTCTCCTGTACTTCGTCAAACATAGAACATTTTTTTATATTCTTATCGTTGAATATAGGATACTTACTTGCAACATCTAATGTTTTATGAACGAGGTATAAAGCTGCATCTTTTAAGATTCTATTAATTCCATTACTCTCAAAATTTAATTGACCAGCGGTAAAACCATATAAAATCAGAATCCTGTCAACGTAACGAGAACCATTAGCATCAAACTCATATTCCCAAATAAATTCATCTGGAATGGTTTTATCTTTCTGAATTTTATCTTTTACATAAATTTCATTATATCTATATAATATTTGATGTAATTTATACTTGGTAATAAAGTCATGTTTTGTATTACGAGCATGTATAAAACATGAAGATAATCTATAAATTGATAAATGATGCTCTCTCTTCATATCTATAATTCCCTCATGCCTATAAGGGTTCAAAACAATCGGTACCATATAACCATCATTTTTGTGAAAAAGGCTATTTAGCCAAATCGCACCTTCTTTTGGAAATTTATTTTCTCTCTCCTTCAAAAGAAAAACTTCTTCTTCCTCGAAGTCCTGAGAGATAAAAGCTTGTAAAGAATAATTTGTCACAATTGTATAAAAAAGACAAGTCCTTGCATATTCTATAAAATCTTTCATAGGAACAATTGTATTTGTATCAAATGGGTATAGTACTATACTTTGAGTATTTGACATTAACAATGATACGCAATCATTTTGACAAGAAATACAAAAAAGTTGATTGTCAACAATATAATAGACATCAGCACATAAGCCATTTATGTAATATAATGTTTCTGCAGCTTTTCTTTGTTTTCCTTTTTGAAGAATAGCACTAAGATTATTTATAATACGATATAATATCTCTAACAAAGAGGATTTTCCACTTCCATTTGAACCAACAATTGCACTAATATTTATTCCTTTACCCCATAAATTATTCGTATACGTATATCCTTTTACTATTTCTAATTTATTCTGCGAAGTTACATGGACTCTATTACTTAATAGATACCACTCATCTTTTAAACCTTTTTTCAAATTGGGTTCACATCCTTCATAAATACGAATAGCTGTAATTATAAAGTCCATAGAGCATTTATTTTAATTGGTAATTATAATCTGATAACCATCTACATTTCGCTTTCATCAACGCTATATATATTTGAACTGTTCTCTTTTTATAGTCTATCCGTACATATAACTTGACACATTTTTTATACGTTAAAAGTTTACGCAGGATACAAGTCCAACTTCCTTAATTAATCACTCATTCTGTTCATAATAATACGAATAGTCAATACCTTTCATGAACATTTCTCGGTCATTGATCATTGTTGTTAATGCAGGTTTGACTAATGCCTTTATATATTGGCTGTCTGCAACACTCTCACGCATTGCCGATAGATATTCGTTCTTGTATATTTGACTCCAATCCACACATCGTTTGAGAGAACGCTTCAGCATAAGGTCAAGCCAAATGCGGGTGCTGCGACCATTACCCTCCATAAAAGGATGAGCAACGTTGCATAAATTCGGCTGTACTCGACCATTTGTGAACGAGTTCACATAGTGCTCATTAGCACAAATTTTCATTTCCACGTATTTGTCCATAATCTCATCAAAGGTGGTTTCTCCTTGACAAACTTTATAAGTGCTACTTCTTCCAAAGTGCAATCCAAAGTGTCATTATGGCTCTTTGGAACTTCCAGGCTGGCACTTTGAACCAAATGCTTTGGTGCTCTATATGTAGAAGTCTGTTCTTTACGTGGGATACCATTTTGTGCAATTAGGTAACAGGCATAGCGAGTTAAGAGAATATCATCAATCTCTCTTTCTGATCCTGACCCAAGATTAACCATTTTCCTGACGTCAGGAAAATGGTCAGCAACGAAATAGCCAGCATTGACACAAGCCGTCTTAGCTTTATCAATTACTTTCGAGAAATTCTCCCATTTGGAATACCCCAAAAGCAATTGGAGTTCACGTGCACTCCAACATTCTATATCTTCAACTTCTACAGCTGCAGCCTCAAAGCCATTGTATAGCTCTTGAATGATTTCTTTTTTCATTTATCAGTTTTGTAGCTTTTATCTTCTTCATAGTTATAGGAAACAGAACACTTTAGCACTTAAATATAGAATCACCAGCCATCTTCACTTCATGGTCATTGGCAAAAGATAAGGTATCCTGTGTTCTTCCCTACACTCTTTCATAGATACGTTTTTAGTTACACTTTCCCATTGATATGGGCAACATGTTGCAAATATAATATAAAATATTTATATAAAAGGTAAAGGATAAGTTTTTTTACAAGAAAAATTTACTTACAGAATAGAATTTATACCTAATATAGTTTTATTTCAAGTTGCTGTCACTTTTAACACTTCACGCAACGAACAGATTATAAACCACTTATAACGTATCAAGGAGTGACGGCAGTGACAGCAACTTTGAAAGTTTATTCGGACGACAACTAACGGTTTAAGATGGGAGAGGTAGACTGGTCAAGGCTGCTACGTACTGCGACCAGATACTCTGTGCCATGTGAAGAATGTTTACTGTGGAGGTCGGGGATGTTGGCAAGGACACGACCGAAATGGGAAAGGCTTGTCAGGTGTAACTGACTGCCATATCGCTGGCGGAGAAGACCAAAGATGGAGGCAGCTGTCATATAGGCACCCTTTGCCAAGTCCTTAGGAATGGAAAAGCACTCAAAGAAGAGAGCCTCAGCAGGGGTGTGCTGCTGATACTGCAAGTTGTTTGCCATAATCTCTTGGGTGTCAGCCTCATCAAACCAGTATCGTCTACCAGCCTCAAGTTCGGCAACCGCCTGCGCATAAAGCTGCTCATAGTCTATGCGGTCGGGCAGACGGATGGGACCTGTCAGCGTGACTGCTATAAAACGGCGACAGCCACTGGGATCGCTAAAGACATCCGAGACGTTTGCCGTAGCAATGAAAGAGGCAACACGTGGCAACGTAAGCTGCTGTTGGCGGTAAGGCTGACGGAGTTTTACACTTGCGAGCTGCATGACATTCTTCAAAAAACCGTCTTGTGTCTTAGCCGACAGGGCATTGAACTCATCAATATTAATCAGCAGCGACTGTGTCATTGCCCGCAGCGTATTCTGTTTCTCACTCATAATAAGATTATCGTTATATCCCCACTGCAACGCCTCTGGTAGCAAACATTTGCAGAAGGTAGACTTCCGATAGCCTTGTCGGGAGATAAGCAGCGGTGCCACACTATTACCATGCGAGACGTCCAGTCCCATCCATTGTGCCACCATCGCAAGAAACCACGTGTGGAACCAGTCTGTCCATCGTGCGTTGTCATTAGGTACACAGTCAGCCAAAGCCTTAATATGGTCCTTTCCGTCCCATCGTCCTTGCAGTCCTTTGAGGAAATCGTCCACAGGATTAAAAGCCTTGACAAAGCTCGACTCCGTATATCGTCGGATATCTTTGTCCCACGCATCAATCCCATCAAGACGCGCCTTAATAGCGATTGTGTTGCGCATCCGTTCATCCGCAGGCATAAAAGGTTCATCACTCCCTGCCTTACGGATTTCCGTACACCCTAAGGCGGTGTTATATCTCATTTCATACTTCCGCTCAAGATAGTTGAGCAGACGACGAGTAATATCATTTTTAAGTCTTTCCGACTGTCGTTTTCGCTGATTTTCAGCTTTAATATTCTTAAGATTCTTGTATTGCATATACGATAGTTTTAAGTTGACAAGTTTACGAGTGAACAAGTTGCTTGTGAGAAAGGAGAAAGAGTGAAAAGGTTAATCTGTTATTATGTCTTTCTAAAATCTGTCCTTATGTCATTCTGGCTTAACAAGCCATAGAAAAGTTAAACTCTTACTATGTCTTTTCCGTCTGACCTTATGTCATTATGGCTGTCATTAAGTCTAACACAGAAAAAGTTAACATGTTACTATGTCTTTTATTATTCTGTCCACCAGCACCACACGTGCGGAGCATCAACACATGATGTGCGGAGCGTTAGCACCACAGAAACAAGACCTCAATAACAGCTTACTATCTCAACTCCGTAACGTAAAAGTCGCCTTACCTTTCTCTTACAAAACGTACTAATGTCTTAACTCCTATTACTCCCTTTCACTCCTTAACTCCTTCCCGAAAGCACAACTATTATTTCCAGCACGTCTGGTAGTTATCATAAACACGTGGGACAGCATAGCCATAACGCTGGAAGAGTTCGTCAACCCATTGCTGTTCGCCCTCACTCAGTTTATTAATTCCTCGATGGTAACGATAATAAACAAAGCGACTTCCGAAATGACTCTCCATAGTACCACGCAGAGAGCGGTAGTCACTGTGCTTCACATCATGGAAAAGGTGCGAGAATCCCCACGCCAATCGTTCTGTCTTCATAGCGTAAAACGCCTTACAGCTATTGCCAGAACGAGCAGAGGGAAGAACGGTCAATGCCGAATGTTGACTAATAGAGAGTGTCTTAGCCGCATAATAGCGCAGACACTGCTCTTTAAAAATACAATCGTGCATAAAGCACACTGCCCAGTCTTTGGGCATGTTAGAAAAAACTGTACACATAAATAGAATGATTTAAGAAAAATAAATTCAAAAAGGAAGATGCGGTTAGTTTGTAGGAAATCACGCTTAACGTGTCGTTGATCTTCCTTATTTCTGCTTGCAAAGATACAACACAGAGATACCCCTTGTCAAGTTTTTCACGGATTATTTTTATATTGCTGTCACTCCTATCACCCACTCACGACTTATAACACTTTATAAATCAACGAGATACCACAACTGTTAAAAATGACAGCAAATAGTTTTCAAACTTAGTGTAGTAGATAAGAGATTTATAGAAAAGAGTAAATAAGCTTTTTCACGATTACATCAAATATCATACAGGTTGAACAACATAAAAAACTGGCTGACTCTCTGTGAGTGCCAGCCAGTGCACGGTTAATACCTAAATGATTATGTTCTTCTTGGAACTAAGATTTAAATGGTGAGTACCAACTACTCCAATGCTCGGTTAAAGAACAGTCGACGTTCTTTAACCACAATGATAACAGACACTATAAGCAATAATACCGTCTGTATACACTTGCTATCGGGGTGAGTCGCAAATATTTCATTGAAATAACCTGCCGTAATATGAAAGATAATAGCTACGAGGATATTTCGGTTAGTTTTATAATAAAGCCAGTTCATCAAAAAGACAAAAGGAAAGATACTCACGATGAAGTTCAGACTATAAAGCCAGCCCTCACTCACCACATTAGCGTGATAATAACCCTTAATACCTGCAAGGGGAAAATGCCAAACTGCCCAATAAGCAGCAAACAGCATAGATGTTTTTTGAAAAGACTCATTCGAGAACGGAGACAGTCTGTTCCATAACCATGCCACGCAAGTTCCTCAAGTGTAGGTGCAAGAATAAGGAGAAACCATACAGGAAAGACACCCGAAGTAAAGGTGTAATGACCTGTAATAATGAATTGCGATGGACTGTAACCGAACAACAGAGAAACTGCCATAGCACACAAGATACTTGCTGGCATCAGTAGGCAGGCTGTGAAATAATATTGCCACTTATCGGAAGACAAGTTTAGGAATCTTCCAAGAAAGTCTTTCCGCAGTTCTTGACGCTGAAAAACCAAAATAATGGTCAGAAACATTGGGAAGAAAAGTCCTGCCAGCCCCAACAATGGAGCTACCCATGTGCTTTCCGAATAAACTACATGATGACTTACATAACTTGCAGCAAACCAGAATATCCATGGGATAAGGGTTGCCAAGAGATAGAAAAGTACCGTATGGCGATACTTGATAACGATGTTTTCTTTCATATTGCTTTGATGCTATCAATAATCACAGACTACGTAAATAACAAGACGTACATGAACAGTAATAACCAATGTATTACAAAATCGACACAAATATACTTCCTACATCGCAAAAAGCCAAAATGAAACACTTAAAATACTCTATGTCTGATATATTTTTGATTTAGATTATCCCATGTTGAGTAAAATTGAGAACAGGCATAATAAAAAAATCTTTCACCTAATCATTTCATTAAAGCTATAGCTATTACGAACAGTGAAACTATGCATCACAGATTCTAAACTATATAATGCTCCTTCGTACTCATTCTGAGTAGCGTGTAGGTTGTGTGAGCAAGCACTGGCTGGTTTTCTCACTGTGAGTGCCAACACAGTGCGCATAGTCGTAGGGTAATTGGTTATATTCATCTTGGGACATAGGGTTATTTTACGTTTAACTTATGGCAACTCTTCCATATATATTAACTTAAGATCATTCTTTTGGGTAATAACCTTCGTTATCTTAAAAGATGTACCACGAGTAAAATTGACTTGCTTTTCATCACCATGATTGTATATTTCATAAAGATTGTGTGCTTTAGTCTTTCCATCTTTCAATAGTTCAATTACATACACATTCTTACTATCTTCTTGCTCCCAATTACCTTCTGTACATGTAAGACAATGATCTACAGTAAAGATATCACCTTCTGAGAAATCTGTCTTATCTTGAGATTTGCAATATCGGCGTAGAAGAGTGCTCTTACTTTGTGGAGCTTTCAAAATAAGGGAATTGAGTACTTTAAATAATTCTTCTGCGATTTCAGGTACAGTTCCGTGATAATAATCGTCTCTAAAATAACAAGACATATCACCACAGAACATCCTCAAAATTACTCGTTCAGCTTCTGTTAGTTCATATTTTTCCTCGTTCCCAATATATCCTTTTATTCCATCATAATACCTTTGTATTTTCCCATTTTTTAAGAAGTATTCTGAATTATAAAAGTCAGCGTCTATTAGACCAATACCTTCCACAAACATCGAACCATCGTTTTTATGCTCTGATATATATTCTTTTTCTTTTTTAATAAAATATTGTACGTCTTTTATTTCTTCTTTCATAGTGTTTGATTAATGCAAAAAGCCCCAATGATATTTCTACCATTGGGGCAAGGTTATAATATTATTTTACTTCACTTCCTCAAAGTCTGCATCTTGGATGGTGTCATCCTGCTTTGGCTGCTCCTGCTGACCAGCGTCTGCTCCTGGCTGAGGACCTGCCTGTGCACCTGCTTGGCTATACATCTGCTGTGATGCAGCCTGCATAACGGTGTTGAGGTTGTTGATAGCTGTGTCGATAGCTGCAACGTCACCTGACTTGTGAGCATCCTTGAGCTGCTGGAGAGCAGACTCGATGCCTGACTTCTGGTCGGCTGGAATCTTATCACCGTTGTCCTTCAAGAAGTTCTCGGTGGTGAAGATCATTGAGTCAGCCTGATTCAGCTTGTCAATCTTCTCACGCTCTGCCTTATCAGCTGCAGCATTCTGCTCAGCCTCAGCCTTCATACGGTTGATTTCCTCCTCGCTCAAACCACTTGAAGCCTCAATGCGGATGCTCTGCTCCTTACCTGTTGCCTTGTCCTTAGCAGATACGTTAAGGATACCGTTAGCATCGATATCGAATGTTACCTCAATCTGTGGAACACCACGGCGAGCTGGAGCAATACCTGTCAAGTTGAACTGACCGATAGACTTGTTCTGTGCTGCCATTGGACGCTCACCCTGCAGAACGTGGATAGTAACCTCAGTCTGGTTATCAGCTGCGGTTGAGAACACCTCGCTCTTCTTGCAAGGGATAGTAGAGTTAGCATCGATAAGCTTTGTCATCACACCACCCATTGTCTCAATACCGAGGGTAAGAGGAGTTACGTCGAGCAATACGATGTCGCCTACACCGCTTTCCTTATTAAGGATAGCACCCTGGATAGCTGCACCAACAGCAACCACCTCATCAGGGTTAACACCCTTTGAAGGCTCCTTACCGAAATAGTTCTTAACCAATGTCTGCACTGCAGGGATACGGCTTGAACCACCTACGAGGATAACCTCATCGATATCTGATGTCTGCAACTTAGCATCACGGATAGCATTCTGGCATGGAACGAGACAAGCCTGAATAAGGCTGTGTGCCAACTGCTCAAACTGTGAACGAGTCAAAGTCTTTACTAAGTGCTTTGGAACACCGCCCTCAGCTGTGATGTATGGCAAGTTAATCTCTGTAGAAGAAGAGCTTGACAACTCAATCTTAGCCTTCTCAGCAGCTTCCTTCAAGCGCTGCATAGCCATTGGGTCCTTTCTCAAATCGATACCCTCCTCAGACTTAAAGCCATCAGCGAGCCAATCGATAATTACCTGATCAAAGTCGTCACCACCAAGGTGAGTATCACCATTAGTAGAAAGTACCTCGAACACACCGCCACCGAACTCAAGGATAGAGATATCAAACGTACCACCACCAAGGTCGAACACGGCGATCTTCATATCCTTATTAGCCTTATCAACACCGTAAGCAAGCGCTGCAGCTGTAGGCTCATTCACAATACGCTGTACGTTAAGACCTGCAATCTGACCAGCCTCCTTAGTTGCCTGACGCTGTGAGTCAGAGAAGTATGCTGGTACGGTGATAACTGCATCTGTCACCTCCTGACCGAGATAGTCCTCAGCGGTCTTCTTCATCTTCTGCAATACCATTGCAGAAATCTCCTGTGGAGTATATTTACGGTCGTCAATCTGTACACGTGGATAACCACCCTCATTAACAACCTTGAATGGAACACGCTCAGCCTCTTTCTGACACTGCTCGTAAGTCTCACCCATGAAACGCTTAATAGAGTAAATCGTCTTCTCTGGGTTTGTGATAGCCTGACGCTTAGCAGGGTCACCCACCTTACGCTCGCCGCCTTCAACGAAGCCCACGATAGAAGGTGTAGTACGCTTACCCTCACTGTTAGCGATTACCACTGGCTCATTACCTTCAAATACAGCAACACAAGAGTTTGTTGTTCCTAAGTCAATTCCAATAATCTTTCCCATAATTGTATATCTTTATTTTATTATTATTCGTATTCAGTTATTGACGCTTGTCCGTCGTAGTAGCATCAGACTAATATCGTCTTCAGCTGCTACTGACAGCGTCATTCGCCAATAATTAGACAAATGATGTGCCAACAGACATAGACTGACAGAATGGCAGAAAGAATCTACAATATTGTCACAATTCCAATCTAACAGATGAATATAGTCTCTTTTTATTTATCGTTTTCTACAGTTTCACTATCCATTCAGACTTTCCTTATCCAACTATATCGCAACAGAAAGGGTAACGATTATCTTCTTATACTATAAAAAAAATAAACCCGAAAACATCCAAATAGATGTTCTCGGGCTTTTGATTATATTGTCTTATAAAACTTATACTCTTGGTTCAGAAGCAAGATAGAAGCTATCTGCACCCTTACTAACAGACTTGTCGAATACACCATCAACAACCATTCCTGCCTCTAAAAGGCGAGCACCAAGCACCTTGCGGTCAGTATCATAACCACCATAGGTATAATCAGCCTTGAAAAGGAAAGCTATAGCTACATCATGAGTTTTACCCCCATAAGTAACCTTACCTAAATCCAAACGATAAGGAGCAATATAAAAGAGGATTGGTTTCACGCTGAACACGCTAATAGCACATTTGATTTCCTGATTTGGCAAAGCCTCAACCGCCTGCTTTAAGTTAGTATCAATGATACTTGCTGTCAACATCTTAGTTGGGATATTTTTGATGATGAGTGTTGTATCATCCTTGATTTCCCAAGTGGTACTGACAGAATCCTGCTTTTCTATCTGTTCCCGTTCGTTTAGACCATATCTGGAAAGTTTACCATGATAAAGACCTTGAATAGTATGGCTTGCAGCCTTCAGTTCAGCCGCAGTTGGGAGGTTTCGTTTTGCCTGCTCTTCATAATCATCATTCAGACAAGCAGTAAGTGAAAGTGTTGCCATAAGTGCAACAACTAAACTCAATAATTTGTTCTTTTTCATTTATAGTGCGTTTTGGTTATTATATTTAAGTTTATCGGTTACAAATTTACACATTATCAACTTATTCCCAACACAATTACTGTTAAAATACTGATAAGAACTTTGTATGATAGTTTTTATAGTCCATATTATACCCAAATCGGGGCATTATAACCTAATGCTCATAGTTCTTATTATTGTTTTGTTTCCTTTTAGCAAATAAAAACAAAGCACTTTTGACATCGTATAACACACTATATAACATCCGAAGGGAGTAAATAGAGAAAGCATTTACAGTTATCAACAATTTACTTTCACGATCATAAATCTTTTTCTTCATGAAAAGAAATATTTTCTCTCGTGAAAATAAATATTTCTTTTCATGAAAATAATTCACTATCGTTGGTAAGACAGGAGTAATAAAAGCCTATAAAAGTTGTGATTCCCGTACGAGTCAGACAGGAAGATAGCCTTTGTTTACCTTTAGTTTTCCTTCCAGAAAGCTGGAGAGAAAAGTACCAAGACAGTAAATAGTTCCAAACGACCTACAAGCATGAGGAATGAACAAATCCACTTTGCAAAGTCTGGCAACTGTGCCCACGACATTGTAGGACCGATTTCCATACCCAATGTAGGTCCAACATTACCCAAACAACTCAACGTAATTGTGATAGCATTCGTGTTATCAATACCAAAGGCAATCATTGTAAAAGCACAGAAGAGCGTCAGAATAAGATAAAGTCCGATGAAACCTAAAAGTGTTACACGCTTTGACTGTGGTATATTCACTCCATCAACCTTCATTGGTAAGACAGCATTAGGGTGTAGTATCTGACGGAACTCATTACGCACCACCTTTAATAACATCACACCACGAATACTCTTGATACCACCACTGGTAGAACCAGAACAGCCGCCAAAGAACATACAAGCAGCCAAGACAACCCATGTGACATGAGGCCATTTAGCAGCATCATCGCTGAAAAGTCCTGTCGTTGTTATAAAGGAAACAACTTGGAAGAGCGCACTACGGAAGGCATGCTCTATATCATAATGATTACGATAAACAAGCTCAAAAGCAATAAAGATAGCAAACGAGAGTACCATGGTGGTATAGAAACGGAACTCGCTATTCTTTATGAGCTTCTTAATATCTAATCCTGCTGCCGAGGCATATAGCAATGTGAAGTTGACACCAGATAGGAAACAGAATAATGCAGAGACATACTCCTCTGCTGGAGAATGAAAGGTTGTGATAGAACCGCTCTCCGGAGAGAATCCACCCGTCGCAGTACTGGTCATTGAATAGTTGAAAGCATCAAACCATCCCATACCACATACCTTATATGATAGAATGCAGGCAGTAGTCAGAACCAAATAAACTACCCATATCCACTTAGCACTTGTGCTCAGACGTGGGTGTAGCTTACTCTTGATAGGACCAGTCGCTTCAGCCGCAAAGACCTTTACCGAACCGCCCACCATAGACGGGAGAATGGCTATAGTAAAGAATACTATTCCCAATCCACCAATCCATTGTGTCAATGAACGCCAGAAAAGGAGTCCTTTTGGTAGATATTCAGGATAGTCTATAATTGTTGCACCAGTTGTTGTGAAGCCTGACATAGCCTCAAAGAAAGCATCAGTGAAACTCCCAATACCTCCGCTAATCATAAAGGGGAGTGTACCGAATATCGTAAAAAGAATCCAAGATATCGTTACAACAAAATAAGCATCACGACGTCCAAGAAGATTGTCAGCATGACGACCTAACAGTCGGAAGATAAAACCAGCACCTACTGTTATGAGAATACTCCACACGAATGGTATAACGTCACTGCCATTATAAAACAAGGACACGAATAGACAACTGAGCATCAGTACGCCTTCTATCCATAACAAGGATCCAAGAATTTTGGAAATAAGTTTCAGATTAAGCATGGTTAAATAAATAATTTCTCCACCTTTTTCATATCAACATTATAACAGAAGACCACAACAGAGTCGCCTGCTTCAATCTGTGTATTACCAGAAACAAGCATTCCCTCTCCGCTTCTTACGAGTCCACCGATCGTTACCCCCTTCGGAAGATTTAATTCTCTTACTGCCTTTCGAGTGATTTTTGACTCAGGACTTGGCACAAACTCTGCCACATCAGCATTGATAGACATAAGGAACTTCACATTTGCTACATTTGCATCAAGCATCATCTGATAGATATGACTGGCTGCAAGTGCTTTCTTATTGATAATCGTACCAATGTCAAGTCCATCAGCTGTATTCACGTAATCAAAGTTCTCTACGGATGCAACAGTTTTGCGAACACCCAGTCGTTTAGCCGTAAGACAGGCAAGAATATTCGTTTCTGCATTTGAAGTCAATGCCACGAAAGCTTGTGTATGACGGATTCCCTCCTCCTGCAACAAACCAATATCACGACCATCGCCATTGATAACCAGTCTGTCTTCACTGAAGATATCATTAAGAATCTCGCAACGAGTAGGATTCTGTTCGATAATCTTCGCATTCATATATTCAGGCAGCATCTTTACGGCACGTGCAGCAGTCTTACCACCGCCCATAAAGATAACATTCTGTACATCGACATAATGTTCCTTACCAACAATCTTACGAACATACGGAATATACTGCTTTGTGGTCATGAAATAAACCAAGTCATATAACTGCAAAGTATCATTACCTCCAGGAATAATCGTTTCGTCATTGCGCTTTATAGCGACTACATGATAAGGATCATCAGGACCACTAATATCTTTCAAAGGACGGTTGAGTATCTCACAAGTTTCACGCAATTTGATACCCAACATTACCAATGCTCCATCATGTACATCCCATCGCTGGCGAACCCATGACATCTTCAAGCCATTGATAATATCCCTTGCTGCAAGGATTTCTGGATAGATAATATCACTGACACCCATCTGACGGAACAACTCCTTATTCTGTTCTTCAACATACTCTGGATTGTCCACACGTGCAACTGTCTTCTTCGCACCCAACTGATGTGCCATAACACAAGCTGCGATATTAGCTGATTCACTTGGAGTAACAGCGATAAAGAGGTCAGCATGTTCAACACCAGCCTCTTTCAATCCCTTGATATTCGTAGGTGAACATTCCATAGTTAGCAAGTCATACTCACTACTGATCTTCTCCAGATTCTCTGGGTTCTCATCCATGAGTACGATATCCTGCATATTACGAGAAAGCAGTTTTGCCAAGTAAGTTCCTATGGCGTATGCTCCTGCTATGATGATTTTCATTTCTTTTTCTTTTTAGTTTGAACGATGGTGAGGCGTAAGTGATAAATTATCAGTTAGCCTTAATTAACTCTTTCTTGATACTTTCAAGATCTATTCCACAAATTTCACGTAGCTGTTGTACCGTTCCCTGTTCTACAAAATGGTCAGGCATACCCATACGAGTTATCTGTGGTGTATAGCCATGATCGCTCATCCATTCTGTAACAGCAGAACCCAATCCACCATTGCGTACACCATCTTCTATCGTTATGATGCGTGAGAAACGACTTGCAACCTCTTCAAGAAGTTTATCGTCTAATGGTTTCAAGAAACGCATATCATAGTGTGCGATTGATGGACAATGACCTTCTGTTTTTGGAGATTCAGCACTCTCTATCAGTTTTATAGCCTTTTCAACATCATTACCAATAGGTCCGATACTCAATACAGCAACATCCCAGCCATCATGAAGACGACGTCCTGTTCCTACCTCTATCTCTTTCAGCGGACACTCCCAATCAGTTAAAACACCATTACCACGTGGATAACGAATCACAAAAGTTCCCTTATCAGGCAACTGTGCCGTGTACATCAATCTACGAAGTTCACGTTCGTCCATCGGAGAGGCGATGGTAAGATTAGGAATTGGACGCAAGAAAGCCATATCAAAAGCACCATGATGCGTCGCACCATCTTCACCGACCAATCCAGCACGATCCAAACAAAGGACTACAGGAAGGTTAAGTATAGCTGCATCGTGGATAATACTATCATATGCACGCTGTGAGAAGGCACTATAAATATTACAGAAAGGCTGTAAACCATCCTTTGCCATACCAGCTGAGAAAGTGACTGCATGTGCCTCCGCAATACCCACATCGAAGGTACGGTCAGGCATAGCCTTCATCATTATGTTCATAGAACAACCCGTCGGCATGGCAGGTGTAACACCAACAATACGAGGATTCTTCTTTGCAAGTTCTAATAGCGTCTTTCCAAATACATCTTGAAACTTAGGTGGTTCATTGCTAGAGTCTTGCACAATACGCTCACCTGTCTCTGGGTCAAACTTACCTGGAGCATGCCATACCGTCGCACTCTTCTCAGCCGGTTCATATCCCTTACCCTTCTTGGTGTGTAAATGGAGTAGTTTTGGTCCCTTCATATCTTTCAACTGACGAAGAATACGAACCAACTCTTCAACATTATTCCCATCAAAAGGTCCGAAGTAACGAATATTCATACCTTCGAACATATTCTGCTGATGTGCTAAGGCTGACTTAAGAGCATTATTAAAACGCAGTAAACCCTTTCGACGTTCATCATTCAATAAGCCTTTATCATGCAGCCATTGTGACGCCTTGAAGCGTAAACGATTGTATGTCTCGTTGGTGTCAAGCTTCAACAAGTACTGTTCCATACCACCCACTGCCCTATCAATAGACATATCATTGTCATTAAGAATGATAAGCAAGTCATTAGGTTGGCTGGAAACATTGTTCAGACCCTCGAAAGCCAAACCACCACTCATAGCTCCATCGCCAATAATAGCAACGACATGACGATGCTGCTTCGTAAGGTTAGAAGCAACAGCCATGCCCAAGGCAGCCGAGATAGAGTTAGAGGCATGTCCACAAGTAAAGGTATCATACTCGCTCTCAAAAGGAGAAGGGAATGGCATCAAACCATTTAACTTACGGTTATTACAGAAGTTCTCACGACGACCCGTCAAAATCTTATGGCCGTATGCTTGATGACCGACATCCCATACGATACGATCTTCTGGAGTATTAAAAACATAGTGGCACGCCACCGTTATTTCAGTTGCACCTAAGCTGGAGCCAAGATGACCTGGATTAACGGCAACCTCTTCTATGATATCCTTCCGCAACTGCTGACATAACTTTGGCAAATCATCCAAAGAAAGCTTACGCAAGTCTGCAGGCGATTGTATTTTATTTAAAAGGTCGAATCTATTTTCCTTTGACATTATCAAATAACATGAAATCAATGCAAAGGTACGCTAAATTGATTAAAGGGCAAAATAAAACAGAGAGGTATTCTATTATTTATGGTCTAATTTACAAATGACACCCAGTTTCACAGCTCGATATATTTTTTCTTACACAGATAAATAAAGCATTACAGGTAATAAACGAATAAACAAGACATAAAAAAACAGGGACAAACCTTAAAGATTCATCCCTGTTTATTATTTCAGTCAACCAACCTTATTAAGGTTAGCTAATTGGTAGCTTAATTACTTAACGTAAACAACAGCCAAACGGTTAGAAGTTACGCCCTGTACGCCCTGACCCTTAGCCTCGTCAACGATGACACCACGGTTCTGGAGATACTTAGCAACAACGTCTGCACGGTTCTGAGAGAGGCGATCGTTGAGTGCCTTTGGACCCTCTGGAGAAGCTGTACCTACGATCTGTACGTGACGGCCTGCCTTAACATCATCAAGAGCCTTCTTAGCCTCGTTTGTGAGGAAGTACTTACCCTGAGCGAATGTTACGAATACCAAGTTGTCAATGCAGAGAGTCTGAGTTGTCTGTGCAGGAACCTCCTTAATAACTTCCTTAACAACCTCAACCTCCTTAACAACCTCCTTTGGCTTAGCGTTAAGCTGATCACGGAGAGAGTTAATCTCATCGTTCAACTGACCAACATTCCAAACCTTGAAGTTGTGTGTACCGTTAGAAGTCTTGAACTTGTAGTTAAGACCTACGAAGAGACCAAGCTGAGCAGCCTGCTTACCGAACTGTACAGCATCGCCAGGACCATGTGTAAGGTTCCAGAGAACAGCTGGCTCTACATAAAGCTGCCATGCTCTCTTCTCACCGAGGTTGTAAGCGAAAGTAAGACCAGTCTTAGCTGTCAACTCTGTATCATCACCAACATTATTAGTCTGAATGATGTGCTTGTCACCATAAGTGATCCAGTAACCGATACCTGCCTCAGCACCTACCTCGAAACGACGATCTGGGTTGTACTCGCAGAAAAGGTTTGTGAAGTTGATAGTACCGTTCAAACCGAGGTTGATGGCACGAACAATTGTGTGACTGTTAGAGAAACCTAAAGAACCTGTCTGCCAACGGTTATCACCGAAGAATGCGAGACCCTCGAGGTTTGCACCATAAACTGGGCTGAACTGCTTACCGAGCTTAAGACCTGCTGCAGGGTTAACTGGAGCAAAATGTTTGAAATTAAGAGGACCAGTAACACCACCCTCTACACCGAGGTAAACGTTGTCAAATGCCTTAGCCTTCTCGTAAGCTACCTGAGCCTGTGTACTTGTGATACCCATAGCGAGCATCGAAAGTGCAATCAAAAACTTTTTCATAAATGCTTAATATTAATTCTGTTAATTTTAGCGACTTAATTATATTCGGTTTGCAAAGATAGCACTTTTTTTGAATAGACTACATTATTTCATAGAAAAAAATCTAATTTTTAGGTAAAAAAGTGGTTTTTCAACATCTTTTTAACTGTTTTGGGCAATAAAATATCTCTAAAGAGGTAAATTTGCGTTTTAACACTCCCCTTTAAAAATAGCATTAAAAACACATATTCTACACCATATTTTATTGCTATTTTGACATATCGGTCATAGCTGGATTACTTCACCTTATTATATATATAGAAGAAACTAATATACAACAATCCGCATATTCCATACAGATTAGAGATGAAATCAGTAGGTTTTTACCAAGCATTTTCATGAAGTATGGGGCATGCAACCTTTATTCTTACCATCAGAAGTAAATTACAGTCATGAAAATAATAAATTATTTACATGAAAAGAAATATTTTTCTTCATGAAAATAATTATTCTTTTCATGAAAAGAAATTGCAATTCTTCACTTTTATAAAAAGAAAAAAGACTTTATAAGAAAGACTACTACCCACTTTTATCCCTCACCCTATGACAGTTATGTTCGTCGAAGACGCTTGAAAAGATAGAAGATAAACATCATTCCACGGAGAGAGAGTTCAACAGCCATAGCAAACCAGACACCACGAAGACCGTACTGTGTTGCCAGTGCATAAGCCAAGGTCAGACGGATAAGCCACATACTACCCAAGTTTATTAAGGATGGCTTCAGCGTATCGCCTGCTCCTATACAGACACTATAAGCAACAATAGCTGCAGCAAAGAATGGTTCGGCAAAGGCTTCAATACGAAGAACAGAAGTTCCCAAAACCTGGATGTCAGCCACAGGAGACAATAAGCCAATCATTTCTGGAGCAAAGATATACATCACAATACCCATAAATGCCATGACTACCATACCAAGCGACACAGTCATCCACGCAAAACTACGATGAAGGTCACGCCTATCTGCACCTACACTCTGCCCCACCAATGTTGTGGCAGCCTCACTAATACCATGTCCTGGCATGTAACAAAGACTCTCTGCGGTAATCGCAAACGAATGCGCTGCGATAGCGATGTTACCCAAAGGAGCTACAATCATTGTAGAAACCAATTGTGCACCATTCATCAGAAGATATTGTAACGCCATCGGTGCACCTATCTTCATTGCATTCCATATATATTGCCAACGCCAAACAAACCGTTCAATGTCCTGTTTCCAAGCTAAGATAGGACTGCGAAAGATTGCATAATAAGCCAATGGAAGTGCTACACAAACGAAGGATAAAAGACTTCCAAGAGCTGCACCAGCCACACCTTCACCCAAACCCGGCATCGTCACCTCTACTCCAAAAAGAGAAACTGTGCGTGTAGGAAAAATAAAGAAGTAATTGAAAATCACATCCAACACACACATTAATATCGCCATAAAACTCGGACGACGCATATCACCCGACACCTTCAGCATAGCTGCTGACATATATTCAATAAGGTGGAAGGGAATAATTAGAGAGAAGATAAGGAAATAAACAGTTGCATCATGCTGGATATCAGTACCACCACCCAACCATACAGGAAGGCGAGAACCAATAAGAAAAGTTATCAGCAACAAAAGCAATGCGAAGCATAGTCCGAAGATATAGCCATGACGCATCACCGCACGCGCCTTTACAAAGTCGTTAGCGCCAATAAAGTGAGCTACCTGAACTGAAAAGCCCATTGTCACTGCACTCACTAAAGAGAAGAAAAGCCATGTCGCTGGTTCGACAAGTCCAATAGCTGCTGATGGTTCAGCACCCAACGAGCCCACCATTCCCGCATCAATATAGAACATTAGAACTGTCGTCACCTGCGCTAAGATAGATGGGATACTGAGTTGGATAATGAGATTAAACTTCTCATTCCTGCTCATCATCTCACCACTACGAATCTTGGCAAGAAGACTTTCAGTAACAGACTTACTAAAGGATATACGCACGGGAAACTATAATTTGGAATAAATGAGAAACAGAATAATAAATAATGAGAGCTTAAAGAGAGATAGTAAACAAAAGCCCCTCGCTAAGAATATCGAATTATTAAAAGTAAAATAGGGACCTTGCTCCCGTCTGTTCACTGCTATTATTGAGTCGAACACACGGGAACTTGTGTCCCTACCTATAAGATTAAAGGTCATTCAGACCTTTCAAAAAGGCTATGACAATACACCTTAAATTATGAATCTTTCAACTTAGTACCAGGGTGAGAGAAGTCAACCAATCGTAAGTCGAAGATAAGCGTTGAGTAAGCTGGCACCATACCCGAAGCACTCGCACCATAACCCAACTGATAAGGAATATATACTGTCCAATGGTCACCACGATGCATTGACATCAAAACTGTTGTAAATCCATCGACAAGACTTACCGCCTTACCCTCTGAATTGTAGGTCAGACCAAGGTTGCTATGTGCTGGACGTGATGTTGTTGCATTGAAAGTATTATTCGACCATGACTTATCAAAGATAAGCCCTGACGTATAAGTCGTAGATGGAATCAGACGACCCATATAGTGCATAGAGACAGAATCAGAATACAACGGACTTGCTGTGCCTGCTCCAGCCTGCTCTACATGTGCAATGATATAATCCTCAGGACTATAAGTCAATGCAGAACCAGAGGTCTGTTTCTGATTTTGAAAAGTATAATTAAGTATTATCTTCCAAGAAGTGTCCCCACTTTTAATTTTCTGCTGTGTCGCAGTATAAAGCTTATTCCAATAAGTTTCGTTCTTCGACTGCCAATTAGCAAATTCCTCTACAGTGTTATCTTTCTCCGTACAAGAGGTAAAGAGACCTGCAGAAAGCAGCATTCCGCCCAAGCAGAAGACACTTGCAGCACGACGAATAAGCATCTTTATATTCTTTGTCATAGTCTTTTATTTAAATCAGAAAGGGATAGCGGAGTGGGATTATTAGAAACAATAAAGAATCTTGTTACTCTATTAGATTCTAAAAAGCCTACTCTGCTATCCTTCTTTTAATTAGTCAATATCAATCTTCTTCAGCAGAGAAGTGATAGATACGCGGTCTTCAATAATCTCACGCAACTTCTCAACTGGCACACGCTCCTGCTTCATAGAATCACGATAACGCAATGTAACAGTATTATCTGTCAAAGTATCGCCATCTACTGTCACACAGAAAGGAGTACCGATAGCATCCTGACGACGGTAACGCTTACCAATAGAGTCCTTAGCCTCCATGTGTGTATTGAAATGGAACTTCAGACTGTTCACAATCTCCTGTGCCTTCTCTGGCAGACCATCCTTGTTAACCAAAGGAAGAACTGCACACTTAACAGGTGCCAATGGCTCTGGCAACTTCAAGACAACACGACTTGAACCGTTCTCCAATGCCTCCTCTGTATAGCTGTGACACATAACAGAAAGGAACATACGGTCAACACCAATAGATGTTTCTACTACGTATGGAGTATAGTTCTCATTGCGTTCTGGATCGAAGTACTTTACCTGACGACCAGAATACTTCTCATGCTGAGAAAGGTCAAAGTTAGTACGTGAGTGAATACCCTCAACCTCCTTGAAGCCGAATGGCATATGGAACTCGATATCTGTTGCTGCATTAGCATAGTGAGCCAACTTCTCGTGATCGTGGAAACGATAGTTTTCATCACCCATACCAAGACCCTCATGCCATGCCAAACGATGCTTCTTCCAATATTCAAACCACTTCATCTCGGTTCCTGGCTGGCAGAAGAACTGCATCTCCATCTGTTCGAACTCACGCATACGGAAGACAAACTGACGTGCAACAATCTCGTTACGGAAGGCCTTACCAATCTGACAGATACCGAAAGGCAACTTCATACGACCAGTCTTCTGTACGTTGAGGAAGTTTACGAAGATACCCTGTGCTGTCTCTGGACGCAGATAAATCTTGTTAGTAGCATCGGCAGATGCACCCACCTCAGTAGAGAACATAAGATTGAACTGACGAACGTCTGTCCAGTTAGTTGTACCACTGATTGGATCTACTATACCCTCGTCAAGAATAATCTGCTTCAAAGCCTCCAAGTCTGGTCCTTGCATAGCCTCGGTATAGCGTGCATGAAGGTCGTCACGCTTCTTCTGATTTTCAAGAACGCGTGGGTTAGTCTCACGGAACTTAGCCTCATCGAAAGACTCGCCGAACTTCTTAGCAGCCTTAGCTACTTCCTTCTCTATCTTCTCCTCGTATTTACCAATCTGATCCTCGATAAGGTTATCAGCACGATAACGCTTCTTTGAGTCGCGGTTGTCAATCAATGGGTCGTTGAAAGCATCAACGTGGCCACTTGCTTTCCATACTGTAGGGTGCATAAAGATAGAGGCATCGATACCAACAATATTGCTATGCAGCAATACCATTGACTGCCACCAATACTGTTTGATATTGTTTTTCAGCTCAACACCATTCTGACCGTAGTCATAAACAGCTGCCAAACCATCATAAATATCACTACTTGGGAAGACGAAACCATACTCTTTACAGTGGCTTACAATCTTCTTGAAAACATCCTCTTGTGCCATAATTATCTATTTATACCTTAATTTTTACCGCAAAGTTACGCTTTTTTAGCCGAATAAGAACAGGTTTACCACGAAACTTTATACTAAATCGATTATTCATAAGTCTGTCCTTTGATTTACTTGAGGTTATGCTATCTCGTTAATAACACTTCACGATATAGTAATGTGCCGACAACCACAAACTTTTCTTACATTTCCAACAGACTTATTAATGCCCAACACGAATGGTGTTAAGCCTCCGCACCATGCGTGCTAACGCCCCGCACCAATGGTGCGGAGGCTCAGTTCAATCATTGAGAGGGGTTATCTATTCAGATGATAACAACCCATTTGGCTTGAAAAAGGGCTATAAGACGAGTGAAACAAGAGTAGGCTACAAACAGAAAACCAAATCCAACACTTGAATAAGCTATAATTTGCCTATTTACTTTTTTTTTCGTACATTTGCAGTCTTATGAAGCTTGCTTCTTTAAGTGATAAAACAAGAACTATATGGATGACGAAATAAAAGACTTGAATGGACAGACTCCTGAGGAAGAGACTCAGGAACAGGATTCCCATTCCGATTATAAACCTGCCGATAGGTTTGATGCCTCTGCCGTACATCATCTCTCTGGCATGTACAAAAACTGGTTCTTAGATTACGCCAGCTACGTAATCTTGGAACGTGCCGTACCTCATATCGAGGACGGCTTGAAGCCTGTACAACGCCGTATTCTCCACTCTATGAAACGAATGGATGATGGACGATACAATAAGGTAGCAAACATCGTAGGTCATACGATGCAATTTCACCCACATGGTGATGCCTCTATTGGTGACGCCTTGGTGCAGTTAGGACAGAAAGACCTACTCATCGACATGCAGGGTAACTGGGGAAACATTCTCACTGGTGACCGTGCTGCTGCGCCACGATACATTGAGGCGCGCCTATCAAAGTTTGCCTTAGAGACTGTATTCAATCCGAAGACAACAGAATGGCAACTTTCTTATGACGGAAGAAACAAAGAGCCGATTACGCTTCCTGTGAAGTTCCCACTGCTTTTAGCACAGGGTGCTGAAGGTATCGCTGTAGGCTTGTCATCCAAGATTCTTCCACATAACCTCAACGACATCTGCGATGCAGCTATCAGCTATCTGCGTGGTGAGGAGTTTAACCTCTATCCAGACTTCCCAACAGGTGGTAGCATTGATGTATCGAAGTATAATGATGGTCAGCGTGGTGGTGTTCTGAAGGTACGTGCAAAGGTTGAGAAGCTCGATAATAAAACCCTCGTCATCCGTGAGGTTCCTTTTACAAAGACCGCTAACACGCTTCAAGAGTCTATTACGAAGGCTGTTGAGAAAGGCAAACTGAAGATTCGAAGAGTAGAGGACATGACTGCTTCGGAGGTGGAGATTCAACTTCATCTTACACCGGGTACGTCAAGCGACAAGACTATTGATGCCCTCTATGCTTTCACTGATTGCGAGATAAACATTTCGCCAAACTGCTGTGTCATCCGAGACAACAAACCAGAGTTCTTGACGATATCAGATGTATTGCGCAATTCTGCCGAACATACGAAGGCTTTATTGAAGTTAGAGTTAGAGATTCGCAAGCATGAATTAGAGGAACAGTTGTTCTACAACTCGCTTGAACGTATCTTCATCGAGGACCGTATCTATAAGGAGCGTAAGTTCGAAACAGCTAAGGATATTGATGAAGTTGTGAGCTTCGTTGACTCAAAACTCGAGCCATATAAGAAGACGTTTATCCGTGAGGTGACACGTGACGACATCATCCGCCTTTTGGAAATTAAGATGCAGCGCATTTTGAAGTTCAATAAGGATAAGGCTGACGAACTGATTCAGAAGATTAAGGCAGAGATTGCCGAGATTGACAAGGACCTTAGCGAGATGGTTCGCGTCACTATCGAGTGGTTCACACACTTGAAAGAGAAATACGGAAGCGACCATCCACGTCGTACAGAGATTAAGAGCTTCGACACTATCGTTGCTGCTAAGGTGGTAGATGCCAACGAGAAATTATATATTGACCGTCAGGAAGGTTTCATTGGTACGGGTCTTAAGAAGGCAGAGTTCGTTCAGAACTGCTCTGACCTTGATGACGTGATTATCTTCTACCGTGATGGTAAGTATAAGGTAATCCGAATTGCCGACAAGGTGTTTGTGGGTAAGGGTGTACTTCACGTACAGGTGTTTAAGAAGAACGATAAGCGTACGATTTATAACGTCGTTTATCGTGACGGAAAGACGGGACCTTACTATATCAAACGCTTCAACGTGACTTCTATCACACGTGATAAGGAATACGACGTAACTCTCGGTACGCCGGGTTCAAGAATCAATTATTTCACCGCTAACCCTAATGGCGAGGCTGAGTTGATAAAGATTACACTCGATCCGAACCCAGATAAGAAGAAGCAAAACATCTTCATGGAGCGTGACTTTGCAAGTATTCTCATTAAGGGACGTGCTGCAAAGGGTAATCTGCTGACCAAAGAGAGTATTCATCGTATCTCACTCAAGAGCCACGGACACTCTACATTGGGTGGACGTAAGGTGTGGTTCGACCCAGATGTCAACCGTATCAACTACGAAGACCATGGTCGTTACCTTGGAGAGTTCTCTGATCAAGACAGCATCCTTGTGATACTTAAGAACGGAGAGTTCTATATTACCAACTTTGACGCATCCAACCACTACGAAGATAACATTCTCCGTATAGAGAAGTTTGATGCTGATAAGCCTTGGACAGCTGTCATCTTCGATGCCGACAATCAGGGCTATCCATACTTGAAGCGATTCCAGATGGAAGCAAGTAAGCGTCATCAGAACTTTATTGGTGATAATCCTGATTCGCAGATGGTACTGCTGACTGATGTTGCCTTCCCTCACATACAGATTACTTACGGTGGTGCTGATGCGGCACGTGGCACTGAGGAGATTGATGCAGAGCAGTTTGTTGGCGTGAAGGGATTCAAGGCAAAGGGTAAACGATTGACAACTTGGACAGTTGACAAGATTGAAGAGCTGGAGCCAACACGCTTACCTGAAGAGGAAAAAACTGATGACGAGAGCAATGAAGATGATGTACAAGAAGAGAATTCTGCAGCTACTGAAAAGGAAGAGAACCTCGATCCGGATGCAGGTAAGTCTCAACAGCAGGTCATCGATGAGATTACTGGTCAGCTAAACCTCTTCGACAATGAATAAACAACACGATAAATAACGAATTGAAAAAGGGGACATACCTCCCGTATGTCCCCTCCTTCAAAGACTATTTATAAACGCTTGGGACCTTATCACCCAAAAGTTAACACCAAACATCTATTTGACTTACACTTTTATTGACACTTTTCCATTACGCCTATGAACCTAAAAAAGTCCTTATTTCGCTGTTTCTCCCTTTCAGCAATAATTCTTTTCGCTTTATCATCACCAACACTTGCACAGGACACACTGCGTAGTAACAAGGTAATTACCAATACACAGATGTTGGGAATAGGTGCTGTAAACACTCTCGACACCTATCTTTCACCCGAAGAATATACTGGAACAGAGTTTCGTTATATCTCTCATTCTGTGCGTGAGAACGGAACCAAGCTATCAAGAGAACTCGTACATCAGGCACAAATACTATCAGTACGTAATCGAAGGGAGAACAACAATGAATTAGGTGGCTTCTACAACTTCCAATACAACTGGCAATATGCCTTAGGACAATGGAACGTTGGAGAGGGAGAACTACGCTTAAAAGTGGGTGGAGGAGTTGATACACGACTCGGTTTCCTTTACAATATGCGTAATTCTAACAATCCTGCACAGGCTTACGGACAAGTGAATATCGCTCCGAATGCCGTTGCTGCCTACCGTTTCCGTCTTCGAGATCTTCCTTTCCAACTGCGATATGAAGTGCAAGTACCGCTTCTTGGACTGACATTCTCACCCAATTACGGACAGAGTTATTACGAGATTTTCACTCGTGACAACTATGATCATAACCTTGTTGTCACATCTCCTGTTTCTGCCCCATCGCTCCGTCAGCTGCTTACTCTTGATTTCACGGTTCGCCACACGACCTTCCGTGTTGGATATCTTGGCGATTATCAGCAGGCAAAGATTAACCAACTGCGCCAACATGTATGGAGTAATCTCCTTGTATTAGGTATTGTTCGTAAGTTTTCTATCAATAAGTTCATTCCATGAGAAAGCTATATCATTTCCTCCTTAACTTACTGATTCCAGCACTGACCCTACTCAGTACTGTGACAAGTTGCGTCACCAACGACCAGCAATCAGATAGTCCTCAAGGCAACTTTGAGGCTTTGTGGCGAATTATCGATGAGCATTACTGTTTCTTCTCACAGAAAGGGATAGACTGGCAGGAGGTACACAGCCGTTATGCACGCCAGTTTGACAACTCTATGACAGCCAAACAACAGTTCGAAGTAATGACTAATATGCTCTCAGAACTAAAGGACGGACACGTCAATTTATATACCTCTTTCAACGTAGGTCGCTATTGGTCATGGCATGAAGACTATCCCAAGAACTACTCTGATTCGCTTCAACGTCTTTATCTCAAGACTGATTACCTCATTGCAAGCGGCTTAGACTATACTGTCCTTGATGATAACATCGGCTATGTACGCTGTGAAACCTTCCAGAATAGTATTGGTGCTGGTAACCTTGACGATATCTTCATTCACCTTCAACCATGTAACGGATTGATTATCGACGTGCGCAACAATGGAGGTGGTAATCTAACAAATGCCGAAGCATTTGCTGCACGCTTCACTAACAAGGAACTACTCGTTGGCTACATACAGCATAAAACGGGGAAAGGTCATAACGACTTCTCTGCGTTACAACCTGAATATCTCAAGCCTGGAAAGGGTATCCGATGGCAGAAACCAGTTATCGTATTGACCAATCGTAGCGTCTTCTCGGCAGCAAATGAGTTTGTTAAATATATGAAGTGCTGTCCAAATGTTATTGTAGTAGGCGACCGTACAGGTGGCGGAGCTGGTATGCCCTTCTCTTCCGAGCTACCTAATGGATGGTCAGTTCGCTTCTCTGCTTGCCCAATGTACGACCGTGACAAACAAATGACGGAGTTCGGTATTGATCCAGACTATAAAGTTTCCCTCACTTCCGACGACTTCGCACGAGGCAAAGATACTATTATTGAGTTTGCAAGGAAGTTGATAAAGACCTTTCCCAAGCCCCAATCCCTCTAAAAGGAGGGACTGGGAAGTTCTGAAGAAACTCTAAGTTTTATATTTTACCTTGTTTAATCTCGTCAAATAACAGTTTGTTACCAACCTTGATAACCTTTACTTTATTGGTACATTTTATGCCCATATCCAAGAAAGTATACTGATACCAGTTGTTACCAAGGCTCACAACACGCAGAACCTTATGTGCATTAGATGGTCCATCTTGAGCACCAGAGCGGAACAACCAGCCTGCATAAGCATTTGGAAGTGGATCAAATTCATAATCATACGCAGCCTTCAACACCTTCAGTAACTTCTTTGTACAGTGTTTCTTTAGGTATGCAGTATTATCAAAGCCTTTTGTGTTATACATAGACGTAATAAGTGAGATAGCTGCACGCTCATCTTTACTCAAAGCATTCTTGGTAGGAGTAGCCTTAACAGAGACGGTATTCTGCCTCATAATTACGCCAGTTTCACCAGCACCATTGTAAACCACAGAAGCTGACGCATACAAAGCTCCCAGGCATAAAACAGTTAATAATGTCTTTCTCATTATCAATCGTTAGTTAGCTAAAGAAATAATATTGTTAAAATCATAGTCGGTTATTCGTAAAAACAGCCCTTTCATTCTCATAAGGTATCGTGATAACATTAGAACTCAAGGAGATATTTTATTTAGCAACCAAACCTTCTTCGCAAAGATATATATTTAATTTCACTCATAAACAAATAGTATAAGATTATTTACTAACAAAAATCATATAGGCAGAAAAGGTGTATAAGAGAAAAGAAATTCCCAAACATTTGGCTATATCCAAAACATTGCGTATCTTTGCAGTCGTTATGCGCCTGTGGCGGAATTGGTAGACGCGCTAGACTTAGGATCTAGTAACTTACGTTGTGCAGGTTCGAGTCCTGTTAGGCGCACTGAAATAAGAGCCGGATAATTGGTAATCAATTATCTGGCTCTATCATTTATAAAGGCTTATTTCTATAAGGAATAGACATAAACAAGAAATCGGTTCATTAGAAAGTTACCAAGAACTTTTTCTAATGAACCGATTTATTTTATACAGATAAATCCCAAAACCTATCTATTAAACTCAACCAAACAGCTGATGTCTGACGTAGACTTTTAGGACCTACCTTATATATTTAGAACTTGTAAGCTACACCTACACCAAGTACCAACTGGCTGTAGTTGTTGCTAACAATCTGATACTTCAACTCAGCGTTTACGCTCAAGTCCTTAGTAAGCTCATACTCAGCACCACCACCGAGGTTAATAGCGAGACGACCATCTGAACCCTCAATTACAGAATGACCAGGATACTCATACTTGTATGACCAGTTTGTATAGCCAAGACCTGCGAGTGGATATACCTTAACCTTGTTAGCTACATCAAAGAGGTAGTGAACATTTGCATTGATATCCCACATTGAGATACCCTTATTCTTGAGGAAGTAGTCAAAAGAGCCCTCACCTCTAATCTGGTCTGTGAAGTAGTACTGACCCTTAACACCGAAACCGATGCTGTTTGTCTCAGAACCAAATACGAGCTGTGCACCGAGTGCCTTATCGCCTGCCTGCGCTGAAGCTGAAAGACTCATAACTGTAGCACATACTAAAAGAAAAAGTTTTTTCATTTCTAATAATTGTTATGTTAAAAAAATAAGTTTATTTAGAGTGAGGACATCTTACAAAAAGAATGGTTATAAAAACCTATCAGCTTATTATTTCTGATTAACAGAATAACTAAAATTGAAAAAATGTCCTTTTATAAAACGATTTTTAGAGTATTATCCCTAATAGTTTTAAATTTCTTATTATATCCGCGATAAACGAATTCTAACCTCATACACAATCTATTCAATCTGTATATATAGAGGAAGTACTTTATTTCCGAGTGCAAATATATACAAAATACTTTTAACACCAAAGAAAAATAGCACAAATCTTACGAAAACAAGAACAATAAAGAGGAAATGTTAAATATTTTGGAGACTAAATGATAGATATCATCTTTCAGTTTGCTTATTATCTACATAAACGAAAGACGAATATCCAAAAGTATAACAAGCTTCTGCCTTATCCCTTTATCACTGGAGAAAACAAAAACTCTTGACTTTATACATAAAGCCAAGAGAAATCTTATAAAAATGCGAGTTAACCCCAACACATTTTATAGAAGGGGGTTAATCATCGTCTTCGTCATCATATTCAGGCTCTGCCCACTCCACACGTGCACCATAAGCAAGAGTCTGATTCTTCTTTCCAGTACGAGCATTTCGTGTACTGGTAGGAACGAAGCGGCACTTTACATTTTTAATATGTTTCTTGATATCGAAGTCGTCAGGATTGTCAACGGGTTCACTCTCTACTGTCAGATGAAACCTCCCTAACCCCTCAAGTGCTACCGTTTCGCCCTGACGAAGACGATAAGAGATTTCGTCAATCAAAGCTATAACAAGTCCTCGCACGTCACCACGTGAGAACGAGGTATTCTCCTGAATAGAATCAGCAAGGTCATCGGTCGTTGCAACTCCAGTGCTAACAGTACGAGCATACCATTTACCAGCTCCTTTCTTATCCTTGAACTTACTCTGTTCCAGTCTTATTTCTACTGACATAATCTTCTACTTTTCGTTCCTTATTATATAACACAATGCAAATATAATCAAAATAAACAATTCACGCAAAACAAAATAAACTATTTTACGAAAACCACTCATCCCATCTACCAACAAAACAAACATTCATATAAAAGTAAAAAAAGGATTTTTTCTTCAAATATATGGATGGTTTTCGTAGGTCCGTAACGAAAGAACCAAAGTTACTTATTAAACAAAACCATAGCAAAAACCATCAAACTATCTATTCTATTATTACCTTCAGACATAGAATATCTTTTCATTTTAATGCTTTGATTACATAGATAAGGTGTTGAAAAATCATTACATAAAACCAAGCAAAACAGCTATAAATAAGAACAAAAATACACACTAAAAACGGATTTATAACCAACAGGGAATCAAGTAGTTATAAAACAGGAAAACAAAAGGTGCTTAATTGGACTTCAAAAGGGCGTTAGTTAGACTTCAAAAGGGCACCTTTTGCAAGTCAATTAGGCGTCTTTAAGAAGCCAAAAGAGCATGTATAGGTTTTGAATAGCATAAAAATAATTTACAAACATCAATCTAATGAGAAAAGAAACGGTTTGTAGAAGACGAATATACATAGCATCAATTTGCATTCATCTTGTAGTTCCCCTCTTTGTAAACCCATCTAAATTGAAATAATCATACTATGCAAGTGTTTTGGTCTTTATTCTATTTACAATCTATACATTTATCGGAAGAACCTAAATAGACGATAAACAGCCAACCCATTCGTAAGAAAAGCTACTTATTATAAGGTACATTACCGCCACAATAAGCCATCAGCATCAAATCATTTTCATGAAAATAATTCATAAGAGATAAATGAAACGAATAAAAAAGTCTCTTAACAGCAAGCCAAAATAAGATTTTCAACTAAATTATTTGCTATTTGTTTGCGAGAATAAAAAACTTTCCTTACCTTTGCACCCGCCTTACAAAAGTAAGGGGCGTTTAGCTCAGCTGGTTTAGAGCATCTGCCTTACAAGCAGAGGGTCGGCGGTTCGAATCCGTCAACGCCCACCAAGGGGTGTATCCCTGTAATCTCTTGGGGTTGCAGGGTATTTTAAAGGGCGTTTAGCTCAGCTGGTTTAGAGCATCTGCCTTACAAGCAGAGGGTCGGCGGTTCGAATCCGTCAACGCCCACCTTTAAAACTTAAAATTGATGACTTTGCAACATTGTTGTGAAGTCTTTTTTGTTTTATTCAGCTTTAATGTGCCACCTTTTTGATATTATTATTATTATTATTTGCGCTTTTACTGATTTTATTGCTAAATTTGCACCATATTAATAAATAAGATTATGACCCTTGACGCATTAACAGCCGTATCGCCTATTGACGGTCGCTATAGAAGTAAAACGGAAAGTCTTGCTGACTATTTCTCAGAGTACGCACTTATCCGTTATCGTGTTCGCGTAGAAATTGAGTATTTCATCACGCTTTGCGAGTTACCATTACCACAATTGGAAAGCTTTAACAGCGCCCTCTTTGAACAGTTGCGCGACATCTATCGCAACTTTGATGAGGCTTCGGCAGCACGTGTAAAGGAAATTGAGAGCATCACCAATCACGATGTAAAGGCGGTTGAATATTTCATCAAAGAGGAGTTTGACAAGATTGGCGGACTCGATAACTACAAGGAGTTCATCCACTTCGGACTGACCTCACAGGACATCAACAATACAAGTGTGCCATTGTCTGTAAAGGAAGCTCTCGAAGAAGTATTCTATCCACAGGTTGAGGAACTGATTGCGCAACTGAAGGAATACGCTGAAGCATGGAAAGACGTACCAATGTTGGCAAAGACACATGGTCAGCCAGCCTCTCCTACTCGATTGGGCAAGGAAGTTGAGGTTTATGTTTATCGTCTCAGCGAGCAGCTTGCGATCTTGCGTAACTGCAAGATGACAGCTAAGTTTGGTGGTGCAACAGGTAACTTTAATGCGCATCACGTAGCTTATCCACAACATGATTGGCGTGCCTTTGGCAATCGCTTTGTCAGTGAGAAATTAGGGTTAGAACGTGAGCAGTGGACAACACAGATTAGCAACTACGACCACTTAGGTAGCGTGTTTGATGCCATTCGTCGAATCAATACCATCATCATCGACCTTGACCGCGACTTCTGGATGTACATCTCAATGGAGTATTTCAAGCAGAAGATTAAGGCAGGAGAGGTTGGTTCAAGTGCAATGCCACACAAGGTAAACCCAATCGACTTCGAGAATAGTGAGGGTAACCTCGGTATAGCAAATGCAATCTTACAGTTCTTGGCACAGAAGTTGCCAGTAAGTCGCCTGCAGCGTGACCTTACAGACTCAACAGTTTTGCGCAATGTTGGCGTTCCTGTTGGACATAGTGTTATTGCAATACAGAGCACATTGAAGGGTCTTCGCAAACTCATCCTCAACGAAGAGAAGTTGAGAGAGGACCTTGAAAACACATGGGCAGTTGTGGCAGAAGCCATTCAGACCATCTTACGCCGTGAAGCCTATCCACACCCTTACGAGGCATTGAAGGCACTCACTCGCACAAACGAGAAGATGACAGAGGAGACAATACATGCATTCGTGCAGACACTCAACGTCAGCGACAGCGTGAAAGCCGAACTAATGGCAATCACTCCATATAACTATACAGGAATTTAACCCAATTCGGTCATTAGAGTCTAAACATATTTTTGTTTTATTGTCGAGCAGATTGCCTGTCTTTGTAACGCAGGCGTAGCGGGCTACGTCAAGTTGTAAAAACAGGCAAGATGCCGACAAGAAAATAAAAGATGTTAGGAAACAACACAAAACAAGAATTCCTGAAACATTGTGGTCTAATGACCGATTTGGGTTTAACTACTCCTATAGAGTCAAAGAAGAAGAAATTAAACTGAGTATCTCCTTTAAACGGAGTTCAAGATTTTTATAAACAACAAAAAAGTAATAACAAATTGGCCGTGAGGCCAGTAGTATCAAATTAAAAGTAAAACAATTATGGCAGAAGAATTCGAGAACAAAGAAGTTCAGTCTGAGCAGAATGAGAACAGCCGCGACGGCTATTCTGCAGCCGAACAAGGCGGCTATCAAAGAGAGTACCGTGGCACAGGACGTACACAACGTCCACGTATTCACAGCCAACGCGCTTACAGCAGCGACAAGGCTAATAGCAGTAATGACGAAGGCGGATTCCGTCCTGAGGGCTTCGGCTCTGGCTTACAGAGTGCAGGTCGTCCACAGCAGAATGGTTATCGTCCACGTCAGAACAGCTATGGTGGCGGATATAACAACAACCGTGGTGGTTATCAGAGCCGTCCACAGCAGGGTGGTTATCGTCCACGTTACAATAGTAACGGCGAGGAAGGCGGTTACCAGCCACGCCAGCAAGGTGGATACAACAATCGTGGTGGATACCAGAGTCGTCCGCAGCAGGGTGGCTATCGTCCACGTTACAACAATGATGAGAATGGCTATCAGCCACAGGCTTATCGTCCACGTTACAACGCTAACAATGGCACTGAGGGCGAGGAGAACAACAACTATCAGGCAAATCAGGGCGGTTACCAGCCACGTCAGGGTGGATACCAGCCTCGTCAGCAGGGTGGTTATCAGAGCCGTGGCGGATACAACAATAACCGTGGTGGTTATAACAACAATCGTGGTGGATACCAGAGCCGTGGTGGATACAACAATAATCGCGGTGGTTATAACAACCGTGGCGGATACAACCAGGGTGGTTACCGTCAGCATAGCGCTGATTATGATCCAAATGCAAAGTATTCACTCAAGAAGCGTATTGAATACAAGGAGGAGAACTACGATCCTAATGAGCCAATCCGCTTGAACAAGTACCTTGCTAATGCTGGTGTTTGCTCACGTCGTGAGGCTGATGAATTCATCCTTTCTGGTGCAGTAACCGTAAATGGCGAGGTTGTAAAAGAGCTCGGTAGCAAGGTTATGCGTACTGATGAGGTGTACTTCCAGGACAAGTTGGTTTCATTGGAGAAGAAGGTTTACGTTCTTTTGAACAAACCAAAGGATTATGTTACTACAAGCGACGACCCACAGCAGCGTAAGACTGTTATGGACCTCGTGAAGGGTGCTTGTCCAGAGCGTATCTATCCAGTTGGTCGTCTCGACCGTAACACAACTGGTGTACTGCTCCTTACTAACGATGGCGACCTTGCTTCAAAGCTTACTCACCCTAAGTTCTTGAAGAAGAAGGTATATCATGTATTCCTCGACAAGGCTATTACAGCTAATGACTTGCAGAAGATTTCTGACGGTATTGAGTTGGAAGATGGCGAGATTAAGGCTGACGCAATCGAATATGCTGACCCACAGGATCAGACTCAGGTTGGTATTGAGATTCATAGCGGTAAGAACCGTATCGTACGTCGTATCTTCGAGAGCCTCGGCTATCGCGTCGTAAAACTCGATCGTGTACAGTTTGCTGGTTTGACAAAGAAGAACGTACGTCGTGGTGACTGGCGCTTCCTCACTGAGAAAGAGGTTGACATGCTGCGTATGGGCGCGTTTGAATAAAATAGAAATCTCCCCAAACCTCTCAAAAGAAGTGGATGTGAGAAACCAAGCAATGCTATTATTGAGGCATTAAACAGATTGGTAAACAACATTCCTCTCCTTTTGAGAGACTTGGGGAGTACCTAATTATAATATAGCAAATGAAAAGAACAAAAATCGTCGATGCACTTGCTTGCACCGATTTTGGTAAGGATATCAATGTAAAGGGTTGGGTTCGTTCTCATAGAAGCAGCAAGGCTGTTGACTTCATCGCCTTGAATGATGGTTCTATGATTAAGAACATCCAGGTTGTTGTTGACCCTTCGACTATCGACGAAGACAAGCTGAAGAGTATCACAACGGGTGCTTGTATCAGCGTTATTGGTACGCTCGTAGAGAGTCAGGGTGCTGGTCAGACCTCAGAGATTCAGTGCAAGGAGATTGAAATCTACGGTCTCTGCCCAAGCGACTACCCTATGCAGAAGAAGGGACAGAGTTTTGAGTACATGCGCAAGTATGGTCACATGCGTCTTCGTACCAATACCTTCGGTGCTGTATTCCGTATTCGTCACAACATGGCTATCGCTATCCATCAGTATTTCCATGAGCATGGTTTCTATTATTTCCATACTCCACTGATTACAGGTAGTGATGCTGAGGGTGCTGGTAATATGTTCCAGGTGACTACACTCGACCTTGACCGCGTTGCAAAGGGTGGCGAGGTTGATTATAGTGCTGACTTCTTCGGAAAGCGTACTAACCTTACAGTCTCTGGACAGTTAGAAGGTGAGTTAGGTGCTACTGCACTCGGTGCTATCTACACCTTCGGTCCTACCTTCCGTGCTGAGAATTCAAATACTCCACGCCACTTGGCTGAGTTCTGGATGGTTGAGCCTGAGGTTGCCTTCATCGACAAGGACGAACTGATGGATCTTGAGGAAGACTTCATCAAGTACTGTGTTCGTTGGGCTTTGGAGCACTGTAAGGACGACCTTGAGTTCCTCAATAAGATGATTGATAAGGAGCTTATCGCTCGTCTGGAGGGTGTATTGAAAGAAGACTTCGCTCGTCTTACTTACACAGAAGGTTTCGAGATTCTTCAGAAAGCTGCTGCTGACGGTGTGAAGTTTGAGTTCCCTATCACTCACTGGGGTATGGACCTCAGCAGTGAACACGAGCGTTACCTCGTTGAGGAACACTTCAAGCGTCCTGTAATCATGACCGATTATCCAAGTGAAATCAAGTCGTTCTACATGAAGAAGAATGAGGACGGAAAGACAATGCAGGGTACTGACGTACTCTTCCCACGTATCGGTGAGATTATCGGTGGTTCTGTCCGTGAGGAAAACTATGACAAACTGGTTCAGGAGATTGAAAGCCGCGGTATGAAGCGTGAGATTTACGACTGGTACCTTGATACTCGTAAGTACGGAACCTGCCCACATGGTGGTTTCGGTCTCGGTTTCGAGCGTCTCATCCTCTTCGTTACTGGTATGCAAAACATCCGTGACGTAATTCCATTCGCACGTACTCCAAAGAACGCAGAGTTCTAAACATAAGAACAAAAGGCGGCTATCCACACAGATAGTCGCCTTTTTATTTACCAATAAGAACACTCCCGACGAAACTTAAAACATAACACATACATAAAAGTAAATTATCATGAAACTTAAGAAAATCCTATCAAACCTCCTCTTATTACTCCTTATTCTCTTAGTTGGCTGCTCTACAGATTCCTTCCAAGATGAGGACATATCGTTACGTAACTTGCACGAAGGCGACCTCATGTTCGTTGTGAAGGAGACAAGCAACCCTATCACAGATGCAACGCAAGGCATAAATGGATTAAAGATTGACCACGTGGCTATCTTCCATCATACGGATAGTGCCGATTATGCTTTAGAAGCTTACGGCAAAGCAGTGTCACTTACTCCTCTTACCAACTTCCTCAATCGTGCCAAAGGAAAAGAAGGAAAGCCACTCATTGCAGTAGGCAGAGTCATCGTCGACTGTGACATAAATACTTCTATGAAGCGAGCATTAAGCTACCTCGGTCGACCATACGATCGTTTCTACATGCCTGATGACAAAGAAATCTATTGTAGCGAATTGATTCAGAAATCATTTGTCGACCACCATGGTCTTCCTATTTTTTCAACAATCCCAATGTCTTTCCACGATAACAATGGAAAAATCTTAGATGCGTGGACTCAATTCTATGCCTTCTATCATCGTGAAGTACCAGAAGGAGAACCCGGAACCAACCCAGGACAACTGTCTCGTGACAAAGCCGTAAAGGTTACTTACGAATTCGAAACTCCATCTGCAAGATAAATTATTCGTTGGGAGTGTTCTTCGTTATACCATAATACTATCACAGAGTTAAGCTTTAACCCAAATATAAGTATAATTTCGTTTTCTGTCATTTTAACATTTCTCATTAAATTCCTATATATTAAGCATTTAAGAACTCATAAAGAGTGACAGGAATGACAGCAAGTTAAATCACATACAAGCCCATCTAATCTACGTATCACTTACCTATCAACTATCGAACTTCGTTAAAGAAAAAATGTTCAAGCTATATTTCCAAAAAGACTTGACATGAAACATTATATTTTCTATTTTTGTAACGAGTATTAATTATTTAATTAAATCCAGTTACAATGAGAAAACAATCTTACGTAGACTTCCTTGTTTCGAAAACGAGACAAAGACTTATTCTTCTTTTCCTATTACTAATTCCAATAGCAGCATTCTCACAGAAAGGGACATTTAGGACCTTAATGCAGATCCAAGGAACAGGACTTTCAAAACAGTTTAAGCCCTACGAACTCTGTTGCGACTTAGGTTATAATATTACCGATAACCTATATGCAGACCTTAGATATGAGAACGCTATCGCTCTCTTTAAAGAAAATGGGGTTAAAGACTATGCTCATAGTCACATCGTAGGCTTAAATCTTGGCTACGTAGTCTATCACACAGAGAATTGTAATATTGGTGCACAAATCGGATATGGCAGTAATATGAAACGAAAAAATAGTGACTGGAAATATGACTACTATGAGGCAATGGCGTTCACCGACTTAGGAACTTGTAAAATCAAGCCAAGATTCGGATTGGGCGTCCGCCATTACAACTCACGAACAAATCTATACAAAGACAGAACTGTCATCTTTGCAAGTATAGGATTTGGAATTAACTGGTAATAATATCCCTTATAACTTCCCTGCAGTTTCACTGAAAACACAGGTTATTCTATAAGTTACTCCCTATTACAAAGAGCCATTTGCATAGGGAGTTTACCCTCCGCACCATTGGTGCTAAGCATCCGCACAATATGTGCTGGGCATTAACACCACAAGTGCTGAGCATTAACACGCAACTTATAAGTTCGTATTATAGCTCTCTGTCATTGGCATACAGCGTTTTTATTTACATTGTACTGTTCTACAAATTAGAGATATGAAAGTGGGGATTAACAAGACAACATTATAAAATAAAAGTTTGCTATCATTCCTATCACTCTATTATTGGTTATAAAGTACTGATAATAAACACAGTACCAAGAGTGTTAAATATGACAGCAAACTAAAACAAAAAGATAATTGGGGATTAGCTCAATTATAAATACAAACGTGATGGACAAATATTAGGCAGACAATTATAACCTACTAAATATCCACCACGCCAAAGATTTTGATGATTCACCTATATCAAAAACTTACTTCATGCTTCTCGACTTTAATCTGCAGGAAGAATACATGACCTATAATCGCGTCTTAGCGAATAAGGCATTTTCTTTCCATAGCCTAACCTTATAAGAATAGTTGGGTACTCGTTAGAGATTTGAAGTTGCTTTACCATTTCTTTTGTAATATCATTTTCCTCATTAGGCTGATTGAGATAAGCATTTGCAATACCCATCTGCGTTGAACGCAGTAATATCCGTTCCAAGGTTCTGCCAAGTGCAACCCACTGTTCAACTGTATTATCTTTTGTTGTGAAAAGTACAAAATGAGATGCTGAAGCTATCTTTTTCCGATCACCTTTATTCTGCGTTTTCGCGTTGATAGCCTTTGACATGATAAACTTTGCCAAGAATAGAGGAACATTTGGTGCACCAAAAGTAGCATAACTCAATCCATCTCTTGTATTATTCTGATGTTTCTTATTATAACGCATCCACTTTGTCAGTTCTGATTTGAAAGCTTCATTATTCATTTGTAAGCTATTACCAGCATAAACCATATTAGCAATCTTTTCATAATCAACAGTTCCCCTTTTGTAAAAATAAATAGAAATAGAGGGGTCATTAGAAGTGGCTTTAAGTAGATTAATGCTATCTTTAGGAATTTCTTTTCCATCATAAACACTTCTATTTGTTTGTCTTACTGCGATTTGAGAGAACAATGAAGAATCAAATTGCTTTTTCTTATCTTTTGTAAGTAGAACTCGAATAAAGGAGTCCTTAATAACTTTAACTTCGGTCTGATACCCCTTTTCTTGAGCAGCAATACAAAGATTCTCTGTCGCGCACCCTAAGCTAACAAATAACTCTCGATGACTTGGGTCGACGACAGGTAACTCTTTTGACAAATCAGGGTATATATCAATTTCTGACTCTCTGATTTTAAACAACCAAGGCTGTGTGTTATGCCCAGAAGGAGCCTTGCAAGCATTCTCAATCATAAACAGATAGTCTGGATTCTGTGCCATTATATTATCCATAAATCCCATAAAAATAACAAATACAATAATTACTTTTCTCATTCTTGAATACTTTTTATCCATAAGTCAACTATCATTCCTACCCCTTTCATTATCTCATTCCAGCCCTTATCAGTTTGCAAAGAAATACCGTTATATGACAAACATTGGTCTTCAATCAAAGCTAAATAGCTGATAGCAGCCGAGAGTATACTGGCTAAAGAGGCAACCTCTGTATTAGGACAACCTGTTAATGTGCTTACCAGTTTGATTAGACTACATCCATTTTCTTCACGTTTATCTCTAAGCTGCTCAATGCTTGTATTGTTACAGGACAGTTCCCACCTACACAAACGTCGTAGAGTTACATCGTTTCGTAATTGCTCGATCTGCTTACGGAACATATTCTTTATACTGTCTCCTACAGATTGAGGATTGATAATAACAGTACCTGTATTAGCCCAATAATCCTTCTGCATTATAAACTGTGCAATTAACTCTTCAAGTCCACCAAAATACCTATATATCAGCATCTTCGAAACATTAGCTTTTGAAGCTATTGTATTGATACCAAGCTTCTCGAATCCTTCGCTTTCTATGATACTTGCAACAGCTTCGAGTATTCTACTTTCTGTATGTTCTCGATTCTTCATTCTATTATTTGTTTATGTTACCAATTGGTAACCACAAAGATAAGTTACCCAACGGTAACATCGTAATAATCTTCAAGTTATCATTGCTTTTTTCATGTTATTTAACAACAAGATTGATAAAATAACAATTTTATAGACAACACTATTATCAATTTAGGTAGTAGAATAAAGTTGTGAGTTTACAAAACAGGTTCCTGAATTCAAATCAGTCCTTAACTACTAAAATAGCAAACTTATAAAACATTACGATAATTCTCACTCATAGGTATTCAGGGGTTCATTAACATAGCATGATTATAAATGAAGTTAGATTATAAAAAGACAACATTATAAAATAAAAGTTTGCTGTCATTTCTATCACTCTATTATTAGATATAAAGTACTGATAATAAACACAGTACCAAGAGTGTTAAAAATGACAGCAAACTAAATTAAAACAAACAATAATATTACAAGCTTGCTAAGCTCTATTTCAAATACATTTTTACTGTTTCATAAATCCGCTCACCACGTAAACCTTTAGCAAGAATGTTTCCTTCTGGATCAATGAGCAAAATCTCTGGGATAGAAATAATATTATATGATTCTAAAACACGAGAACGCTGTTCCTTTGGTAATAAAAGATGATTCCACGTAGCCTTATCTGTCTCAATCGCTTTTAGCCATTCAGTCTTATGAAGATCTGTAGACACACCTAACACTACAAAACCCTTAGACTTAAACTCATCGTACGCCTTACGAATGTTTGGCGTTTCCTTACGACACCATTTACAGCTTGAACTCCAGAAATCTATCAATACATACTTTCCTTGAAAATCTTTTAAAGCGATTTGCTTGCCAAATTCATCTACACCAACTATATTTGGTGCCTTCTCCCCTACAAGTGTGCTTTTTGCTTTCAACACCTTCTTAAAAGCCAGTCGATAATAATGAGAATCTTGCAAGTCTGAACCAAGCCCTTGTAACATACGTTCTGCCTCATCAACCTTTTCTTTTGTATCAAGTTTAGAATGCTGCAGTTTATATGTATAATAGAGATAAATCCCAAAAGGGGTGCCACGCTGTGCAGTAATCTTTGTGTCAAACCAAGAGCGCAGTTGTTTGTAAGCATTATTATAAATAGGAGCAGTTGTTCTCTTTATTTCTTCCATCTCCCTGCTATCATTCTTTTCTCTCGCAGCATAGAACACTTGATCAAGTGAGTCAAGAAGTTGTTTTTGCCCTACTCTATCACGCTCTTTCACAAACTGTTCATAAAGAGCCTGAAAAGGCGAACTACTTGATTCGACTTTTATACCCTTTGTTGCGCTAAGAGAAAAGGCAAAATCATTCATACCATTAGAAGGAAAGATATAACAACCTTGCAAGAAGGCTGCCTCCACATCTTTCTTCTCGGAAACAGGAGTAATAAAGAGCAGCTGAGATTTCAACGTATCATTATGATAGTTAAAACCTTGATCCACAACTCTTATTGAATCAAGTGGAAGCAAATAAACATTTTGCTCATCATAAACAGAAAAAACATAGAGTTGCTTAATTGCAGGATTAGAAACACGTCCCACAAGGGTTACCCCCTTAGATTGAATAAACAAACTAAAGAATAGTAAAAGGAATAAAAGTCCATCTCTACGTAGCATAATATTATCTTTCATTTTGCTGCATTGAATTTTTATTAAACCTCATGACCTTTGCAGGTATAGGAAGTACGTAAAGAGGAGAATTGGGTTCCAAACTAAACGTACCTTCGCCTGTAACATGAGTTACAGTCTTTGCAAATTGTGATTCTTTATTCAGCCGCTTTAGATCAATATACCTCACCATACCAGACATTGCAAGTTCGCGTCTACGCTCTTCAAGCACTTTCTGTAACGCATCACTCCTATCTATAGCAACAAGAGGAGTATTGTTTTTGATTCGATTATCTCGTAACTTGTTAATAAGAGACATAGCACGCTCAACAGACCCTTCTCGTGCTTCGCATTCTGCAGCAATAAGATAGATTTCAGGAGATGACACAGCTAAATTTGCTCGTAAGTAAGGAGCCCAGACATACTTATCTGTTGGGATATTACGGAAGTTCTTTGTAAAATAAACTTGAAGTCGCATATCATCCTCAGAAAAGAGGCTAATAAGTTCGTCAGAGCCAAAGACCTTAGAACTCAACCCATACACGTATGGTGCAAACTTGATATAGATATTTTCAGGATTATCAATATCTTGCGGAACATTAGTACGTCCTATAGAGTTTTGAACTTTTACCACGGCATACTTCTTCAAATCTAATAAAGAATTGTTTATTTCCAATACTTCGTTTGCAGCCTTTAAAGCCTCCGCATAATTACCCATATACAAATACATTTTAGCTAAGATGCCATACCCTGCTGCCTTTGATGCTCTAAAAGCATTTCCTTTAGGTTGAGCTGGTAAGTTTGGCAAGGCTGCTTGTAAGTCAGACTGAATCTGTGCATAAACATCCTTTACACTTGCCCTAACAAGGTTCTTCTTTGAAATATCCTCATCTAATATTAGAGGTACACCTGGGTCAGACTCCGCCGTACGTACATCATAATATTTTGCGTAACCATTAACAAGATAAAGGTACTCCAATGCCCTACTTATCAAAGCCTCAGCTCGAATAGAGAGTTTTTGTTGTTCATCAGAGCCGTCTGCATTCATGATATTATCTATAACCGTATTGTAATAATAAATTCGGTTATAAGAAGCAAACCAAAATCCATCATCCTGTGCATCTCCAAAAACCTCCTTCTTAAAAAGATAAAGGTTACGAATAGACTGATCGACACTGTTTAATCCAGGCGTAGCAGTACCTTCTGCAACGTCAGGAAGAAAAACATCATCCGTAAGGTATGCAGGATAAGTGTCTGAAACTTTCTGCACACTTTCATAGTTCAGTAATGTTTCATAATCACTCACCGTTGTAGGGATTTTCTCACCCTTAGGCTTTATATCAAGATAATCGTTGCAACCCGTTAGCATCACCACAACGCAGATTGCCAATATTGTCGTAACATTCTTCATTTCTTATTAACTTAAAATTTAGCAGATAAACCAATTGTCCAAGTCGTTGGGTTAGGAATACCTCTCTGTCCCCATCCGTAACCAAATGTTCCAAGAGCCTCTGGGTCAATCCCTTCATTATTTGCATGCCAAGTCAGGAGGTTCTGCACTTGTAGTATCAGAGCCAAATTACTAAGCCCCCATTTCCCAATTAGCTGCTTATCAAAGTTATAGGTAAGCGACAAGTCACGTAGCTTTATATAATCACCCTTAATAACATGAACATCTGCAGCATACCAAGGGTGGCGAACCGTTGTTGCATCAAGACTATACCCAGTAAAAGCTGGAGTAACATTAGCTCGTTTCTCATCACCCGGCTGTTGCCATCTATTCAGAATATCTCGATTCACATTTGTTGTTGGGGCAACAGAAAGGAAAGGAGCAGCCTCGCCTCGAAGTACGTGTCCACCATAATAAACAAACATAATAGAGAGATTAAAATTCTTATAAGTGAAAATATTAGTTAGAGACCCATTATATTTGGGGATTCTTGTCCCCGAATATACCAGATCATCCAAAGATGTAACTTCCTTTGCAACACGACTCCCACCATCGACATAATATTGTGGTGTACCATCTGTTCCATTCAATCCTGCATAACGAAAACTGAAGATTGCCCCCAATGGATAACCCTTTACAGAAGCATTTCCAGAAGTTATACCGAAGACATTAATATCAGAGTCATCTATATCTATCAACTTATTCTTATTATAACCAAAGTTTAGAGTCGTAGACCATGAGAAGTCAGTTGTTCTTATATTATTACTACTCAACATAAATTCAATACCGCGGTTATACATTGTACCATAATTCAGTGTAACCCTTCGCCATCCAAGTGTCGGATCAGCTTCCCTGTTCGCCAACAAATCGTTCGAACGTTTGTTATAGAACTCCAAGGCACCTGTGATACGATTCCCAAAGAAAGCGAAATCGACACCTATGTTTGTTGTAGCCGTCTTCTCCCAACGTAGTGTTGGATTAGGTGGATTCTTAATAGCAGATGCAAAATCTCTACTCCATTGATTATAACGTGCTGCTTCTAAAGTTAGATAAGGTCCTGCATCTTTCGGAACATTTCCACCAATACCATAGGTCAATCTTAAGGTTAAATTATCAATCCATGATGCTCTACCTTTCCAAAACTTCTCTCGCATAATATGCCACGCACCACCAACTGACCAAAGTGGACGATATTGAAACTTGGGATCTGTACCAAATAGATTTGATTGGTCTACACGAATACTACCTGTTATATCATATCGATTATCAAAACAATAAGCAGCATTACTATAAAAGGACACAAAACGATTTTCTACATCCGTTATATAATTATTATAAATAGACTGCCACATGAAATAACCATTGAGCGATTCTGTTCGCATAAGTGATGATAGTGTCAACGGATTAACAGGCTTATATCCTAAACTACTCTCATCGAAGCCCATATAATAGATGGAGGTTCCTGTAGACTTTTTTTGTCTACGCTCTCCACCTGCAATTGCAGTAATAGAGTTTTTCCCAAATTCCTTGGAAAAGTTTAACTGTGCACGCAACGTGTAAGCAGACATATCACTTCTATACTCACCCATTTGAGACCCCTTTGGAACATTGAGTGTAAGAGTCTTGCGCATGGTATTATACTGTGCAGCATCGTTAATCATATTACGTACATAATATGATTCTGCACTATGAAACTCTGTCGTCTTACTCACAGTATTCTCAGTCTGGAAACGAATATCAAAATTTAAACCTTTTGCAATCTTAAAGTTTAATCCAAGCTGAATCTTATAATATTGATCTTTCGTTATGAAGTTCTCTTCTTTTCGATTTGTAATCGGATTAAAACTCTCATCCATAAGACCAAGTTCTTTCAAACGTTCTAATTCATAATCGGACTTATATTTAGGAAAGTTGATTGGTGTTCCATCTTTATCACGAAGCATTGTATATGAAGGGTAATTATGGTAGATATCTGTAAACTGTCCCATACCAGTATCACCTTTATCACGTGAAAAGCTACCTGTCACACTGAGATCAGCATTTAGCCATCTAAAGAAGCCAATGTTATCACGTAAGCTAAATCCATATCTCTCTGATGATAGATATCGAGCATTATAGCTATTCCCATCATAATTAAGACTGACAGCATAACGATTAGCCCAGTTACCACCTAAAATGCTAATATTATGTTGATGCCTAACTCCTGTTTTCGTGTAGAAATCTTCAAGTTCCTTTCGATTATCTAAATTTCGATATACTTCTAAGCCTTTTTCTAATTCATTATTATCTATCATTCCTGCTCTATTCTTATACAAAAGTTCCAAAACAGGATTAACCCTTTCACGTGGGTCAAGATAGGCATATTGACCAGGATCATATTTGAATCCATCCTTTTGTAAATCAACTAACTCTCTACTATTCAACCGATGTAGTCCACTCATATTTGGGGCTGGAGTGAACTTTATACTGGCATCATATTGAACCGAAGTTTTTCCATTTCCCTTTCCATCAATAGTTGTAATAACTATAACTCCATTAGCAGCTCGTGCACCATAAATAGAGGCTGCAGCAGCATCTTTTAGGAAAGTTATATTCTTAACAACTGAAGGGTTTATACTACTGATATTTCCTTCGAAAGGGAGTCCATCTACCACAAGTAAAGGTTCATTGCGAGTAGGACCACCACGGAGAGTTGACATACCTCTTAGATAATATTCACCATTTTGAAAAACAAGTCCAGGGACCATTCCTTCCAATCGGTTAATAATATTCGTTTGTAACTTATCTTTCAACTTATCTGCAGTTACAACATTAAACGAACCTGTTGTTCTCTCACGAGACAACGTCTGATAACCCGTTACAATAACCTCATTCAAAGGATTATCGTCAACCTTCATGACAATCTTCAAAGGACCATCATGAAGCGCAGCAACTTCCATAGTTTTCATACCTATGTATGAGATTACAAGAGTTGACTCATTAGAGTTTAGCCATATATTGAAATGTCCTTCAGCATCTGTAAGACACATATTCTTGCCATTCTTAACAGCAACGGTCACACCAATTAGGGTTTCTCCTTTTTCATCCACTATTATTCCTGATACGTGTCGTTTTTGAGACACTTCCTGTCCATTATAAAACTCACGAGTGAAAGAATCTGCGTAAGTAGATTGTACATACTGAGATAAAGGGGCTATCAATACACATAACATACATATGCGCAAATGGCACCTCTTCAATAAAACGAGAAACTCTCTTTTGACTTTGTAGGCTTCTTCTCTCATAGTAACATTGAAAATAGGTTTTTATAATCTGCAAACACGCAATCATGTAACAGAAACATATTATGGGACGAAAATAAATATTATTTTTCATAATAACAAGTAATTCTATATCTTTTTTAAATAAAATTTCAGATAAAGATACAAAACACCTCATAATTCTATTACTCCTTAGAATATCCTTACATACAGCATATTCAAATTTGCTGTCATTGCTATCACTCCAACACAAGATATAACACGTTGGATATAAAGACAATACGCAAAATGTTAAAAATGACAGCAAACTATTTTCAAAATAATCACAGAGAAAGATTCCTCATTTATTTAAATGTGACATCATCGTATAACTGAAAAACGACAATAAAATAAAGGACATCTGGAGACAGAACGTCACCAGATATCCTTTTAATATTCTATATAGTTGTTTTAGAACTATACACTTTCCATGAAAAGAGAAGGACTTATATCCCTTTTATATTGAATTTAAGCTCTTTATTTGACTGCTGCAGCCTTCTCAGCCTTAAGGCGTTTATGCTCTTCCAACATCTTTGCAGCACGCTCATGGGCGATACGAGCAGGCTCGCTTGTAGCCTCATCTTCAGGACGGATACGCATAGTGTTGGCAAGATTGACAAGATCTTTCACAGCTTCTCCACCTGCAATAAGTCCAGCCGCAGCTGGTACCCACGCATTAGAACTTGGAATAGTATGACGGTCAGTACACTTACGCATATCCTTATCGGGACAGATGCAGTGGAAACGACAAGATATTTCTGGTTGTTCGATACTTTCAAGCGGTTCTTCAGGACTATATACTACTTTAAGATGCTTAATCTTTGTTTTACGAAGTTTCTTACGAATCACCTTTGCCAATGGATCGTTGATCGTCTTGAAGATGTCAGTCACACGGAACTGTGTGGCATCAAGTTTATAAGCAGCACCCATACAAGAAAGCAATGGGATATTCATTTCATGACAACGATAGATAAGATCAAGCTTAGCAGTTACAGTATCAATACAATCAATGACATAATCATAATGAGAGAAGTCGAACTGATCGGCATTATCAGGCAAATAGAATGTCTGATATTTACGCACAATACATCGTGGATTGATTGAATGAATGCGCTCTTCAGCGACATCTACTTTATGCTTTCCCACTGTTCGAGTGGTAGCAAGGAGTTGTCGGTTGACATTTGTTAGACAAACACAGTCGTCATCAATAACATCAATAGCTCCCACGCCACTACGTGCCAATACTTCTACTGCATATCCACCAACACCTCCAACACCGAAGACAGCGACACGACTACCATTAAGTGTGTCGATAGCGGGCTTACCAAGAAGAAGTTGGGTTCTTGAAAATTGATTCTGCATTGTTTTATTATTATCCTTTATTTAGAGTGCAAAGATAGTGCAAATGAGAACAAAAGAAAGCTTGCTTTCACTTTGTCGAGCGCAGCCTATCTTATGCAAAGATAGTGCAAATGAGAACAAAAGAAAGCTTGCTTTCACTTTGTCGAGTGCAGCCTATCTTATGAAAAGATAGTGCAAACGAAAACAAAAGAGAGCTTGTTCTCATTTTGTTGAGTGCAGCCTATCTTCTACAAAAGTACGAAAAAAATTGAGAAAAAGGGTCAATTCTATTTTACTAAACGTATGGACAGGGGTTCAACCGTAATCAGATGACGTTTATAGAGGTCGCCAACAGCTCGTTTATACACCTTTTTAGACACCTGAAAACGACGTTTAATATCCTCAGCTTCACTCTTATCACCAAGATCACATACTCCACCATTATCTTTCAGATATTGGAGTAGAACCTCTGCAAAGCCTTCCGCATGCTGTTGTCCTGTTGGTTGAAGTGTACAATCAATCTTACCATCACGACGAACCGTAGAGATGTAACCCTTCAAGCGGTCACCAGTATGAACATATTGGAACACTTGATCCTCATAGATAAGGCCAGGATACTGATTGTCAACAATAACTTTGAAGCCAAGATCAGTCTTCTGCCATATCAACAAGTCAACTTCCTGTCCATGCTTATAGCCCCGTGGCTGTTCGTCAAGATAGTGTTCAACCTTTGCAGAGGCAACAAGACGATAGCTCTCTTCGTCAAGATGAACATAAACAATATAGCTATTGCCAACGACCATGCGCTTCTTCTGCTCACGGAAAGGACAAAAGAGGTCTTTCATCACACCCCAAGACAAGAACGCACCATACTCATTCACCCACGAACACTCCAAGTAAGCGAAGTCGCCTACCTGCGCCAAAGGTTCCTCAGTAGTAGCAATCGGGCGTTCATCCTGATCAAGATAAACGAATACTTCCAGTTCATCCCCAATCTCTGTTCCCTCTGGCACATACTTCTGAGGCATGAGTATCTCACCAGCCGGTCCACCATCAAGGTAGATTCCGAATGGATCACCATTGCCTTCACGTAAGGCAACCTTCAGTACTGTGAGCGTATTGTATGCTCCAAGCTTTATTTTAGACATAATAACCCTTTATAGTTGAAGACAAGATAATTTCTTATAAGACAAAGTAACATAAGAACAACATTCTTTAAGTAACTGACTTATCATTCTAAGAATCTACTCATTCTCTATCTTGATAGTAGCACTCCCCTCCTTTCGGAGGGGCTGGGGGAGGCTTTCTATCAAGCCATCTTTAAGATGTATCGTTCTATCTGTTATCTGTGCAAGACCCTCATCGTGTGTAACGATAACGAAAGTCTGACCGAACTTATCACGGAGATCGAAGAAGAGCTGATGTAACTCCTGCTTGTTTTTCGAATCCAAACTACCCGAAGGCTCATCGGCAAGGATGACAGCAGGGTTGTTCACCAACGCACGAGCTACAGCTACGCGCTGTTTCTCACCACCAGAAAGTTCATTAGGCTTATGATTAGCACGATCGCTCAAGCCCATAAATTCCAATAATTCTTCGGCACGCTGACGTGCATCCTTATTCTTCTTGCCAGCAATATAAGCAGGAATCATAATATTCTCAAGAGCTGTAAACTCTGGAAGGAGCTGATGAAACTGGAAGACAAAGCCTAAGTGCTGGTTGCGGAAATCACTCAACTTACCAGCTGACAGGCTACCCACGTCAATACCATCCACAACAACAGAGCCACTATCTGGCTTGTCCAGCGTTCCAAGTATCTGTAACAAGGTAGTTTTACCAGCTCCAGATGGACCAACAATACTGACAACCTCGCCCTTTTCAATACGAAGGTCAATACCCTTCAACACTTGAAGCGAACCAAAGCTTTTAGTTATGTTCTTAATATCTATCATATTCTATTCTTTTATTGGGGCTATTAGGCTTATTAGTCATATTGACCTAATTGGCCTAATTAGCCTAATAACCTCTTACACCTTATTATGAATCCACTCTCTTACAGCCTCGTAAGCACTGCGTTCCTCCGTATGCTGTGGCTGAGCAAAGGTCATATCATCCATCTCACTACCATACTGATCTGGGAAGATAATCATGATTGTCTTACCTTTAATGAACTTATTCAGTTCTTCAGGAAGTCTTTCCATTGCCGTCTTATAAGATATCGTACCCTTACGTGCTGTCACTATGACAAAGAGGTGGTCCTCTCGGACCTGCGAACCAAGCGTTGGTAATTCCTTCCAATGCGCCATCTCTTCATATTCAGCCCTAACACTTGGGAAGCGATTGCGAATAAATTCATTGACAAGTTGCAACGTTTCGTTACGACCATGGAATGCGATACGACACTCCAAGTTGCCTGCCATACGTGCCAATCGTTCCAACCAACGGTAAAAACCTGGTTCAAACTCTGCACGAGAAGGGATTGCTACCTGTATTCTGCGAATTGTATTCAGTGGTTGTAAGATACGTGTAACGATAATCTGACGGCTCAAACCATTGTATAGACTTCGCGTAAATTCTCCCCAAAAGCTACGATTAATCTCCTTATGGAAGTGTAATCCCATCAGAATCTCTGACGCTTGAAACTCTTTAAAAGCATGTTTAATACCATTGGCAATATTTGCTGCAACACGTACCTGCGTCACCATCGGTACATCTGACGCACTCGCCAAATGGCAAAGATGGTCCAACAAACGCTGTCCCTCTGCCTGATTATGGCGCATATTCACATCATCATATACCACATTCAATGCCACCAACTCTCGTTTCAAACGTGGATTACGCATCAATGTAGCCATAGTTATGAGGTTATCAGAATACTCTGGATACTTCACTGGAATAAGAATCTTCTCATCATCGAGGTTCTTCATCATATTCTGATCTTCCTTTTCCTGCAAACGGAGACGTTGTGCAGCACGTTCTGTAATGACGGTTGAGATGACACAGGTAAAGAGTATCATAATTACTATTCCATTCAAAACCTCGTCACCAAAGAGATATTGACCTGGTGCCACCTCTAATCTACGCCCTACCATCACCATCGCAATAGCTCCAGCAGCATGGGCACTGGTCAAACCAAACATCATATGACCAGCCAACCAAGACATACGGAAGATACGAGCTGCCAAATAAGCTGCTACCGCCTTACCCAAAGTACCGAAGAAGACAATACAGAATACAACCCAAAGTATCTTACTTCCTGCAAAAAGCAAGCGTACATTAATCAGCATACCAACTCCGATAAGGAAGTAAGGAATGAAGAGTGCATTACCAGTAAACTCTATGCGGTTCATCAATGGAGATACCTTTGGCACAAATCTGTTCAATATCAAACCTGACATGAATGCTCCAAAGATTCCTTCTAACCCCACTGCATCCGACAATGCTGCCGAGAGAAATACCACTGCAAGGATAAAGATAAACTGCATCACAGCGTCTGAATATCGACGAAGGAACCAACGTGTCACACGTGGTATCACCATAATCAAGCCCACACAATAAGCCACAAATTTCAGAATGAATAGTAGCCAAAAGAGTATACCGCCATTGCCATGAAACGAATTGACGATGGAAGCCATGACTATCAAAGCCATAAAGAGAGCCATCATAGACGAACCCACACTCAGCGTCGAACTCGTATGTCGCGTCAATCCGTATCGTCCTACTATCGGATAGGCTATCAACGTATTAGAAGCCATGATTGCCGCAAGTAGAAGCGATGCCAGAGGAATATAGCCCAAAAGACTGACACCCATAAAATAGGTCATTGCAAAGGGGACAAGGAAGGTCAACATACCGAAGGCCATCACCCTATTACGGTTTTTCTTCAGTCCCTCCATATCCATTTCCAGACCTGCAAGGAACATGATATAGTACAGTCCTACACGCCCAAAAAGTTCAAACGAGGCATCACGCCCAAGAATATTCAGTCCATATTTTCCAACAAGGACACCTGCCAACACCATACCGATGATATGTGGAATGCGCAGTCGTCCCATGATGATAGGCGAAAGCAATATCATCAGCAAAACAACAAAGAAAATCAATGTCGGGTCGGTTATCGGGAAATATTGAGATAAATTCAGCATGCGTATCTATAAATTACTGTCTGCAAAGTTACGAAAAAACTTTGGCAACCACCTAATAATACCTCTCTAATAAGGGTTCTTCCGTTAAATGTACAGATGCTTTTCCTATAGTTTCAACGAAAGAACCGAGGTTACTCATTTAACAAGAACGTAGATAAGACTCTCAACTTCCTTCTATATTATCGTCCTCCGACACAGAAAACCTTTTCATCTGAATCCGTCAAAAACACAGAAAAGACTCTGAAAAATCATTACATTAACTCGATTAAACTTCCTTCAAAATCAAGTAAAAAGCCACATAGAAAGCGACTTTACAACCAACAGAGAATCAAATAGTTATAAAGCAGCAAAGTAAAAGGTGCTTAATTGGACTTCAAAAGAGCGTTAGTAAGGGTCTTAAAGGGCACCTCTTGCAAGTCAATTAGGCGTCTTTAAGAAGCCAAAAGAGCATGTATTGGTTTTAAGTCACGCGAAAATAGTTTACAAACACCAAAGATATGAAAACAAGTGGTATTGTCTTTAAAAAGTGTATAAACCTTTATTCTATTCCTATCTATGCCCTTAATGGAAGAATCCTAATAAACCTATATAATCCTCACAAAATGACAGAAAACAACGATACACAACAGATTATATCTATCGAAACAGAAAAAAGACTAACATACCGTTGTTTGTCTTAGGGAAAAATAGTATATTTGCAACTACGAATAGGTTCGTAAACAATTAAAGATAAAAGATATGAAAGTAGCAATTGTTGGTGCCAGTGGTGCCGTAGGTCAGGAGTTCCTGCGCATCTTAGCTGAGAGAAATTTCCCAATGGACGACCTCGTTCTCTTTGGTTCAGAACGTTCAGCGGGTAAGAAATACACATTCAAGGGTAAGGAATACGAAGTAAAACTGCTCCAGCATAACGATGATTTCAAGGATGTAGACATCGCCTTCACAAGTGCGGGTGGTGGTACATCAGCCGAGTTTGCCGAGACCATCACCAAATATGGTGCTGTGATGATTGACAACTCAAGCCAGTTCCGTCAGGATAATGACGTACCATTGGTTGTTCCTGAAATCAATGCTGAGGATGCTTTGAACCGTCCACGTGGTATCATTGCCAACCCTAACTGTACTACCATTATGATGGTTGTCGTATTAAATCCTATCGATAAGCTCAGCCATATCAAGAAAATACATGTCAGCAGTTATCAGAGTGCTTCTGGTGCAGGTGCTGCCGCAATGGCAGAGTTGCAACAGCAGTACAAGGAACTTGTTGAGACTGGCGAAGTGAAGACCATCGAGAAGTTCCCACATCAGTTGGCATACAATGTCATTCCACAGATTGACAAGATGACAGAGAACGACTATACAAAGGAAGAGGTGAAGATGTTTAACGAGACACGTAAGATTATGCACTCTGATGTTCGCACTTCTGCTACCTGCGTTCGTGTGTCTTCTCTCCGTAGTCATTCAGAGGCAGTATGGTTCGAGACCGAGCGTCCACTCTCTGTTGAGGAGATTCGTGAGGCTTTGAAGGCTGCTCCTGGTGTTACGGTTGTTGACGATCCACAGAACTATGTCTACCCTATGCCACTCGAGAGTGCTGGTCACGATGACATCTATGTGGGTCGTATCCGTAAGGACCTTGCCGATGACAATGGTAATACACTCTGGCTCACTGGCGACCAAATCCGTAAGGGTGCTGCATTGAATGCGGTACAGATTGCGGAGTATTTGATTAAGGTTGGGGATGTAAAGTAAGGGCTGGCCCCTCCCCCAACCCCTCCCCCATAGGGAGGGGAGTGATTACCGAAAAAGGATAAAGGGTTTACTAAACATAAAGAAAGAGCGTATCGAGAAGATTAAAGACTCCTTGATACGCTCTTTTAATTTAGTTTCTTTACCCCACTCTTCGACTAAATAGTCAACGACTAAAGAATAATGAAGAGAGAAGATTATTTGTGATTAGCGCTCAAACTGCTCAATGCTTAAGCCACCATCTGTCAACTTTTCTAATTCAGGAACAATACGAGTGAAATGTTCTGAACGAGCATGACGAGTCAAACAAGCCTTGTCCGCCCATGTTTCACAGAAAAGGAAGACACCTGGTTGGGTTGTGCTCTCAAACAAATCGTAACCCTTATTTCCTTCATCTTTACGTGAAAGTTCTACTAATTCATCTGTAAGAGCCTTCACTTGGGCAGTTGTTACACCAGCCTTTACCTTGAAAAAAGCATTTAATCTAATCATATCTTCGATGTTAATAGTTAACTAACTCTTACTTATTCTTCTTATAGTAAGCTACGGCAGCAGCTATATTCTCCTTCACAGCACGTGATGTATAGGTAGCTCCGGTCACTCCATCAAGACTCTCAGCCTTTGCAGCCTTTGACAGTTTCATACCATTAAACTTTGGAAATAACCCCTGCTTCACCTTATCATAGAACTTAGGACCTTCACGATTTGGCAAAGCCTCAACCTTGATAACCTTATTATTCTTAATATAAACCTCTACTGGTGTTGTACCCTTAAATCCCTTTACATTTGAACAGAGGCTGGTCGTATTGACAACGTAGGTGCCATCTGCCTGCTTATACATCACCTTATCCTGCTGCACTGCAGCAAAAGCAACTCCTGTAGTTAGTACTGCTACGGCTGCTACTGATACGAATTGTTTTTTTAACATAACCTATTACCTTTATTTAAACTGATAAATTCGACTACAAATGTACGAAAAAGTATAAGAGCGATGATTGATTTTTGTATTTTTTAAGAGTTGCTTATTAGCCTTGTTGGGTCAATAAGGCTAATAAGACTAATAGTGCCCTCCTCACTATTTTCCCAACTTTCTTCTCTCTTTAGTAAATTTATTTGTACATTTGTTCCCATAAACAATCAATACCAACGATGAAATATATACTACTACCTAAACCAGATACCATTCATCAACTGCCCTTCTACTTTGCGGTGGAAGAATACGTAGCACGGCATTATACCGATGACGACTACTTTATGGGCTGGCGTGTGAACCCTACAGTTATGTTAGGACGCAATCAGTTGATTGATAATGAGGTCAATACAGACTACTGTAAAGAACACAAGATTGATATTTTCAGACGGAAAAGTGGTGGAGGATGTATCTATGCCGACAAGGGTTGCATACAATTTTCTTATATTTCACGTTCCGTCAATGCCAACAAAGCCTTTGCTGCTTATATGCAACGAATGGCAGACCTACTAAAAGGACTGAAGATTGACACACAGTTATCGGGTCGAAATGATATTCTCATTAACGGAACAAAAGTATCGGGTTGTGCTTTCTATCAACTATCTAACCGTAGTGTTCTGCACAACTCCCTACTCTTTGACACCCAACTTGACCACCTGTCTAATGCACTCACTCCTGCAAAAGAGAAACTACAAAGCAAGGGTGTAGCGTCTGTCAGACAAAGAGTGACGAATGTTGCGACCTATACACAGTTAGATATCTTGGCTTTCATGGACTATGTACAACAGGAAATGTGCGGTACTGAGGTGCTCGAACTAACGGAAGAAGACATGAAAGAAGTTGCAGAGATAGAGAAAGAACTATCTTCTGACGACTTTGTTTATGGTAAAAATCCAAAATACTCCCTTGTTCGAAAGCATCGTTTTGAAGGTGTTGGAACACTTGAAGCCCATATTGAACTAAAGAATAACATCATTGGAAGTATCAATATGGTGGGTGATTACTTCCTTCTTGGCGATATCGACCATGATTTCCTCTACCTACTTAAAGGCTGTGAGTTCACGAGAGAGGCGGTAGAAGAGAGGTTGGAAAACATAGATCTATTCACTATTATCCGTGGTTTGAAGCTGCGACAGTTCCTCCGTTTACTCTTCGGACGTGAGCCACACGTGATGAAACCAAAGTGGCTTAAGATTGACCTCACATCGAAGAAGTCGACTGGTGAGACGGCTGGTATCCTTGCCAAGCATCATATGAACACTATCTGTACGAGTGGACTCTGCCCAAATCGCTCGGAATGCTGGATGGCTCGTACGGCAACTTTGATGATTGGCGGTGATATCTGTACACGAAAGTGCCGTTTCTGTAACACGTTAAGTGGTAGACCCAGACTGCTCAACCCTGACGAGCCACGTCGTGTGGCTGAGTCAGTGAAAGCTCTTAAGCTACGTTATGCCGTCATCACCTCTGTTGATCGTGACGACCTACCCGATTATGGTGCAGCTCATTGGACAAAGACTATCGAAGAGATACGCCGATTAAACCCTGACACAAAGATTGAACTGCTCATTCCAGACTTTATGGGGAAGGCAGATCTCATACGTCAAGTCATGGCAACACACCCCCACGTGGCAGGACATAACATGGAGACAGTGCGTCGCCTCACGCCATCCGTACGCTCTGTGGCACGCTATGAACGCAGTTTAGAAGTGCTGAGAGAGATAGCCAACTGTGGTATCACTGCCAAGACTGGATTTATGCTCGGTTTAGGTGAAACCCACGACGAAATCTTAGAGACAATGGACGATATTCTTTCAACAGGTTGCCAACGCCTCACGCTCGGTCAGTATCTCCAACCTACTGCCGAACACCTGCCTGTTAAAGCCTATATCACACCCGAAATGTTTGCTGAATATAAACGGATAGCCTTAGAGAAAGGTTTTAAGCATGTAGTCAGTGGACCGCTCGTCCGTTCGTCTTATCACGCTGCAGAAGGGGTTTAAGCCCTTGCTTACACGATGAAGGACACAAAGGGACATCGATAAAAGAACTAGTATTAGACTTATTAGACCAATAAGCCAAATAAGCCTAATTACTCCTATCATCATAACAAAAAGTAGGGATACACGCTCGTGTATCCCTACTTGCATTTAATAAGAAATATCTTGATGAACTTATCTTATTCCGTAATCTGAACCGTTGCACGACGATTGAAAGAGATTGGAGACAAGGTCTCTACTCCACCCTTACCAACAGTCGTAATCTTATTGTTCTCAATACCCATCTTAACAAGTTCGTTGGCAACTACTGTTGCACGACGCTCAGACAACTTCTGGTTGTAATCAGCAGAACCCGTTGCGCTGTCAGCATAACCTGTCACAAGGAGGTTGTTATTATTATCCTTAGCATACTTCGCAAGTGCCTGTACGTTGACGAGGTCCTTCTGAGAAGCAATAGTAGCCTTATTGATGTCGAAGAAGACTGAAACAGGGGTTGTCACCAACTGCTTCACAGACTCTGACACGGTCTCAACTGGCTTCTGATTTGCCAATTCATTACGAAGACGTGCATTCTCTTCCTCTGCATCCTGAAGGCGTGCATTCAGTGCATCGAGAGCTGCCTGATGCTGTGCATTGATAGCTTCCATATCTGGACTCTTCTTCCAAGTACCCTTACCAATATTGAAGTTCAAACCAATTTCTGCATAAAGATTATTATCGTGTGACTCCCATCCACGACGTTCATTGTTTGCGTATGCAGCACCATCAAGGTCGCCTTCATAACGGTTCCAACCAGCTTCAAGATAAACACGCATTCCTTTGCTCACCTTCCAAGAAGATTGAAGACCTGCACTCAGTCCCATTGCATAACGGTTAGCTGACATCGAACGACCAACACCTGCACCAGCAAAAGGAATAAGATTCCAAACACGGTTCTCATTGTAACCGCAAAGGAGGTTGCTCAGATTGAACATTACCTGCTCCTGCGCAATCCAATACTTGTTGCTGTTATCAAGCTGAGAAGCAGGATTACTATCTGCACCGACACGCTTGCCCCAGATACCTTGTATCTTTGTACGAAGACCGATACCCGGTGTGAACCACTTACCAATGGCGAAAGCTGCACCCGGCTTTGAACGGAAGTCCTTCAACGGACTAATAGCAGCATCACGCCCATGCTCTTGGTTAGAATACCATGCGTTCCAGTCTGCACCAAGTTGTACGAACCAGTTGCTCCAAAACGAGTTGGTAGCAACGCTATACTTCTCAGTGAGCACCTCATCTTGGGCAAAACTGGTCATAGACACACCAGCCAATGCCAAAACTATCAATAACTTTTTCATAATCTTATTATTTAACGATCTTAACCTATTCTGCTCCTTTATTGCTGACAATGATTCCCAACAATACTAAGTTTGTTCACAAAGATAATAATTAAAATCTATCAGGGTCGGTTTTTTCTAAAAAATACTATTTATTTAACGTTGGATTATTAAACCAAGATTGCTCATTAGAGCCTAAACATATTTTGTTTTATTATCGAGCAGATTGTTTGGCTTTGTAACGCAGTCGTAGCGGGCTACGTTAAGTTACAAAGACGGACAAGATGCCGATAAGAAAATAAAGGATGTTAGGAAACAATACCATAGTAAGAAGAATTATACATATTGTGTCCTAATGACCGATTTGGGTTTAATATACTAAAGATTTTTATTTTTAATTTGCTGTCATTTTTAACAATTCGCATAACTGACTGTAAATCTATCATTTAAACAGTATCTAATAATGACAGCAGTGACAGGAAATTTACTTCTGATAGAAAAATTACTCTTATAACTCCTTATCTTAATTCACAATGATTAGACCCAAATCATAGAGGCTTAAGAGATGATACGTATTATGGTCTAATAAATGATTCATCAGAAATTTGGAGTGATAAGGGTGCCAGCTAAGTTTAGGACTTTAACGAAATGTCACACAGAGAAATGGAGAATACGGAGGATTATTAAAAACACAACGCTGATAGGCACGGAGGCACTGTTGCGCATGGAGCAACGGAGGTTGTTTGCCAGTTATATTAGACACTTTCTTTTCAAAGTATTTATCTCAAAAATTATCATGAAGCTGTACGCTACACCTCTTTCGTTCTTTGTATCGTCAGCACCTCCTTGACATCATGTTTAGCTCCGTCCTCGTTGAACCTCCGTGTGCCTTACTTTTAAAGCGTTAGTATTTCACTCCATATTTTGGAAGAACCTAATAAAGGGTATTGAACGCTTAGCAAATGATGTGCGTATGCCCCGCACATATTGTGTTGACGCTCCGCACATATTGTGCGGATGGTGTATAATCTTAATGTACGAAGTCCATTCACATACATATAAAGCCTACAAAGGTCTTACAATCAATCGATTCCTTGAGCCACTCGTACTAATATCCCTGTAAGTCATTTTAGAATATTATCATTCCCCATTCTTAAACCGTTTCTTAAACTCACTTTTGGGCATCTTGTATTTCAAATAACGTATGACATTCTCACGATAGAAACTATCCATATATGCCTTATCATAATCTTGGTCGTTGTCTCGGATAGATTCATCTACGCCAATATCCTTCAATACTGGCACAGGTTTCTCCTTTGTTCCATACGCTGGATTGTTCATATCATCCCTGTTCACTGTCAGGATAACTTTCATTCCATAAGGCCAATGCATACGATTAGCACCTAAAAAACACATAATGCTAAAATACTTCTTATACTCTACAGAATAAAAAGGAAAATACAGACCTCTCGGATTACTAAAATAATTATTATCTATTTTTTCACGAAAAGTTTCAGATGTAATGACATCTTTATCCACATTCTCTATATATAATTTAGATTTTTCTTCTGGCATAGTAACCTCTATGTCATAAGAATTATTCATATACTCTGTGCTATACTGTTCTGCGTCATCGTTATACTTATTTGAATAATAAAATATATTGATAAGGAAACACAGCAAAGGGAAGACAACAACGGTACCTAAGATTTGTCCTAAGGTAACCATTGGAATATATTTGAAGATATTTCTCATAACTAATGTGCTTGGATTTTCATTCCCCCCCACTTGCTGATACGATTCCTACTCCTTGCAGAATGACCTTACTATTTATTCTTGAAACGTCTTTTAAACTCCTCCTTTGGCATCTTATACTTTAAGTAGTTAATGACATTGTTCCGATAGAACTTATCCATAAAGATAGAATCTGTATCCTTTCCACTAAACCATATCGGTTCACTAACACCGACTGCTTTCAGCACGGGTACAGGATTTTCCTTGGTTCCATACTCGAGATTATTCATATCGTCACGGTTGACTGTAAGGTAAAGTTCTTTCTCTACATAACTTCCATTAACATCCTTGAATGCTATAATATTCATATACTTTTTATACTCCTTACAATAGAAAGAAGTGTAATCAGCACTTGGATTATTAAAAAAATTGCGAGAGTCGTAAGTTGTATCAAAATTTTCATAGAGTGGATATTTTTCTCTATCAACATTATGTAAATATAGTTTAGAATCCGCGTTAGGCATTACTATTTTGATATTATAGCTGCTATCAATGTATCTTTGATAAGCTTGTGAAGCATCATTATTATATTTGTTCTTATAATACAATGCATCAACTATCTTAGGCATCATCGGTACAATAAATAGTGAACCAATAACACTGCCGATAGTTACCCAAGGGATAAAACTTATAAATTTGACCTTTGTCATCACGTTCTACTTTCCTTTCTTAAACCGTCTTTCAAATTCCTCCTTTGGCATCTTATACTTCAAATAGTTAATGACATTGTTCCGATAGAAATTATCCATAAAGACAGAATCAGTATCCTTTCCACTAAACCATATCGGTTCACTCACACCGACTGCTTTCAGTACTGGTACTGGGTTATCTTTTGTACCATATTCGGGATTATTCATATCGTCACGGTTGACAGTTAATACAACCTCCTTTCCCCAATAATTCCCATCTACATTTTGAAAAGAAATAATGTTCATACACTTTCTATACTCCAAACAATAAAAGATACAATAAACGGCCTTTGGGTAACTAAAATATTTATTCGAATCATAGGTGACTTTAAACCTTTCACTTAAAGGGAATTTCTTATTATCAACATTATTTAAAAAATCCTTAGAATCGTATGTAGGCATTATTATTTTAATATTATAGCTGCTATCAATGTATTTCTGATAAACATGTGATGCATCGTTATTATACTTATCCTTATAATATAATGCGTCAACTATCTTAGGCATCATAGGAATTATAAAAAATGAGCCTATAATACTGCCGATCGTTACCCAAGGAATGTAATTCATAAACTTCATATTTTTCATATTGTCATAAACTGTTAGCAGTAACAGAAATCCCTCCTATCTTTGCTTTCCTATTAGTTATTATTTTTCCTATCATTTCTTCATATAAGAGATTTTCCTCTTCATTATCCTTCCCTTCTATATGATTATTCCACATAGCACTTAAAACACCTATAGCCAAGCCTGCGCCAATAAAAGCCCCATTATGGACATTATACTTAAACACACGAGTCCTACCAGTGAAAATCTCTTTAAAGGAATTAAGGTTAACTCCCTTTTGTTTCCCCAATATCTTACCTGCTTCCTTACGAGCCTCATTCGCTGCCTGCTGGTTTCCTTTTAATACTTGTTCAAGAGCTTTATCGATCTGTTTCATTGCCTCTTGTGACAATTCCTTATTACGGATTATTACATTTAATACGGTTTCACCCCCAGAAGCTACAATTCCTCCAGCACCAACAGAGGTAACAGCAACTCCATCTGATTTTGTAAAAACATCATGATTCGTTGATATTGATGCTTGGTCATCATCCGTCTCAAGTGCTATTTTTGCATAATCATTTTGTTTCTGGACATTACTATCACGATAATTATCAACGTCACTGGTACAATAGGAATAAACAGATAGTCCTGAGCCGATAACTACAGCTGCAACAGCTCCCCCTGCCTGCCCCTCAAAACCTCCAAGCAAAGCATTTGCACCATTGCCAATGACACCCTGAAAAAACTTCGACCACATGTTTTTACTTGCTATTTCATCATTGGTCTCACTAATCATTTTTGCAAGTTCTACAGCCTTTGCATGATCCATAACCAAGGAGACTACGCCACCTTTGGAACAAGTAAGTATCGAACGTTCCAAAAGAGCATTACTTTTCTCCAGATAAACCTTACTATGAAACAAACTCCACTCCCCTTCAAGAGAACTATCACATTCATTAGCCAAGTACCTATAAGTTGCCGATGCTCCTATGGCAACTGCTGCCGATGTCGTTAACACTGCTGTAGCTCCCATTGCAGCTATAATTATAGGGGTAGCAGCACCCGCCGTTATTACAACTAATGTTACGGCTAAAGCTCCAAGTGCAAGACCAGTAAGCAAGCCACCAAGTCCTGAAAAGAAAGACTGTTTGATACGACATTGTAATGAGCAACTTAACTTCTTGTCACAAATATTCAGCAAAGGCTTTTTTTCTTTGCCATACAAAACTTTAGCCTCACGTGTCAATCCTAATTGTGCAGGTTCGCCTCCTGTCATCTCCGTACAGATTACATCTGTGCCAGCAGGTATATATGATTGTGCCATAGTTATTTCAATCTGTGAATACGATAAGTTACCAATATCTCAATATTATTCTTTACCTCCTCAATGATATTCACCTTGATTTCCTGAGGTAGTCCGTCATCTGCAAGGAGGATATCATGATAGAACTCATAATTATACTGCGTAAAGCTATACTTGATAATTGGCTGATAGCGTTCCTTATAGGTCTTCATGATGCCATACTCATTGACAAACTTTGTACGCTGGTCGTCAGCAGAGATATAGCGCGATATCTTTTTCAGTCCCGTTTCTTCATCAGTGCTTAACTCTTGCGTAAGAGAAGTCTTAATCGGAGTTTGGTCAAAGAGGAAAGAATAGAAGGTTTGCTCGAACTTCTCATCTTCCAGCTTTCTCCCTAAAAGATACTTATCAAAGAAAACATCATAAAACAGCTTACCCGAAAGTTCTGCTCTGAAAGTCGGTTCGTCAGTGAACTGCTTGTCAATAAGGTCAGTAAACTTCTCCACCTGCTTTCCTTCATCAGAACCCTGTCCCATTGTAGAATTGATCGTATAGAACATCTCCGCACGGTATTCCTCCCAGCGTTTCTTGATTTCTTCAAAGTTCACCACCCTGTTAATCTTACCAGTCATCGTATCAACCGTAACCTCTGCACGACACTTGATACTATCAATCTTATCCAGTAACTCCAGAGCCGCCATCATATTTTCTGGTCGTATCTTGACAAAACTCTCCGTCACTTCACCTTTAAACCTATTATTTTTCAGTTTGGAGTCATACTGCAAAGATATTTCACGCCGTGTATCAGAATGACTTGTTATCATTCCGTCTATACGGTTCAACACTTTCTGTTCACACCTGTATTTGACAGTCTTGTCAAACAAGTCTGCCTGTTCATTCAGATTACGCCATGGGCTACCTTCTTCTCCCCAATCTATCATATCGGTTTATATAGAATTAGTAAATATTGTTATAGAATTTGTAAGAAAAGAGGAAGAGGACTACAATCCTATTTGTCAAGTGCAAATATAAAGAAAAAGCATTAGAATAACAAATAAAAAGGCTGACAAAAGTTAGGTTCTTCCAAGGTATGGAGGGATAAAGTCAGTGTTAGCAGTGAAAGCACTTAGATCTATTTACTCCTCCAAGAGAGAAGACCCGACTTCTTTCTTTTGAGAAAGTTTTAAATTTGCTATCATTGCTATCACTTATAAATATTACCTAACTCTTTCAGCTACAATAGAGTTACACGAAATGTTAAATGTGACAGCAAATTAAAACAAAACTTGTAATAGAGTATTCCGCATACTTTAGAGACATTATCGAACATTAATTCAGAAGGAAATTAACACAAACAATAAGCCCTATTAAGCTGATTGGGCTAATAGGGCCTTATAAGGCAAACAGTCATAAAAGAGACTATCAACTATCAAAAAGATGCTCAATATCCTGCTGCTTCATAATCGCAATTACTGGTTCGCCAGAAGGAGTGTAATTGACATTACTACAAGCAAAGAGTTCGTTGACAATATTATCCATCTCCATACTACTTAGTACCTGACCTTGCGGTATGGCTGCATTACGTGCAAGACTCAATGCTAAAGCTTGGTCGATTTCTTCCTTCGCACTCGTTCCGCTCTCCATTGCCGATGCTACCATGTCATTGATAAGCGTAACGACATTCAGTCCTTCTATACCTGCAGGAACACCATTAACAGCATAACTACCACCACCGAGGCTATCGAGTTGGAAGCCCATCTCAGCCATTTCAGGCAGAATCTGGTCGAGAACCACTTGGTCAGAGACGGAGAACTGAACCATCTCAGGGAAGAGTACTTTCTGGGAATGTACTTTATGTTCAGACAACTGGCGCAAATACTCCTCATAGAGAATACGAATATGCGCACGATGCTGGTCAATAATCATAAGTCCAGACTTCACAGCTGTCATGATATAACAGCCCTTATACTGATAATGAGAGGGTGCCTTGTCTTCTATCAACGACTCTGCTGCGGACTGTGTAGCTGCAGAAGAGATAATTGTTCCTTCCTCAACAGTATCGCTTACAGTACCCAAACTACTGCTTATCATCTCATCCTCACGCTGTTCAAAAAGTTTTGACTGACGGATTTCACCACCAGACCCTAAGTCAGCATAGAGTTCTTCCCATCCATCTGGAACTGAAGACTTAGCAGGTTGAGATGTTTGCTTGAAAGGGTTATAAGCAGGATTGAAGTCTACCTTTGGTGCGGACATTCCGACATTGGGATTGAACACAGGAATATCAGGTTTCCCCTCCGTATCAAAGTCAATGGCAGGAATATCATTAAAGCGTCCTACAGCCTCCTTTACAGCTGCAAGTAGAATCTGCCAAATAGCCTGTTCGTTCTCAAACTTTATCTCAGTCTTTGTCGGATGAATATTCACATCGATATTCTCTGCTGGTACATCGAAATAAAGAAAGTAAGGAACCTGCTCTCCTTGTGGGATAAGTCGGTCGAAAGCCGTGATGACTGCCTTATGAAAATAAGGATGTTTCATATAGCGGTCGTTGACGAAGAAATACTGATGAGGTGCTTTCTTACGTGCAGACTCTGGCTTACCAACAAAGCCATGGATATGACAAAGACTCGTGTCGACATCTATCGGAAGAAGATCCTGATTGAGACGCTTACCAAAAACCTCCACAATACGCTGACGATAGCTGCAAGCACGCAAATTAAAAAGTTCTGTACCATTACTGTGCAGCGTGAAGGATATCTGTGGATAGACCAACACGATGCGCTCAAAAGCAGTAATGATATTATTGAGTTCGGTAGTATTCGACTTTAAAAACTTGCGGCGAGCAGGTACGTTGAAGAAAAGATTCTCTACCAAGAAATTACTTCCCACAGGACAAGAACAAGGCTCCTGACCCGTAAAACGACTACCAGCAATAGACAGGTGTGTACCCAAATCCTCGCTCTCCATACGGGTCTTTAATTCAATCTGAGCCACTGCGGCAATAGAAGCCAATGCCTCTCCACGGAAACCCATCGTACGAAGAGAGAAGAGGTCATCAGCCTTACGAATCTTAGAAGTGGCATGACGTTCGAAGGAAAGGCGTGCATCCGTCTCTGACATACCCTTTCCATCATCGATTACCTGAATAGAAGTGCGACCAGCATCTACCACCAACACATCAATATGCGTTGCTCCAGCATCAATAGCATTCTCCACCAACTCCTTAATAACAGAGGCAGGACGTTGAATAACCTCACCGGCTGCAATCTGGTTGGCTACACTGTCTGGTAAAAGTTGTATGATATCACTCATGAAGGATTCTATAAAGCAATAAATAAAAATAAGGTAAGAAGAGCTATGACACCTGCTGAAAGAATCAACGACACCCACATTGCCGTAAAACGATTACCTCTATGGCGCAACACTTCAGGCTTCAGCGAACCACTGATTTTGCGCTGTAGTTCCTCCCGATACTTACCCTCAGGCACCTCTTCACCATTCAATTCACGCCGAGCACGCTGCTCTATATCATTGAGCAGTTCCTTGCGTTCGTCCACATACATATATTCATGATGGAAACGACGGGGGCGTGATGATTGGAAGAATAGCATTATTTATTGTGGAGTATTACTTAATAAAACGTCAAATGGGTCTGTATATAAGACCCAAAGACGTCATTCTATTTGCTGACGAGGTGGTAAAGACACTCGTGAATTACGTACGGTTGCACTCGTCTTACGCGGTGCAAGGCGGAAGATATCATTCTTATCCTTAGGCCTTACCTCATCGAAAAGCTCGAAGCGAGGCAGTGTCAACTTGTCGGGTGGTATCTGTGTCATCGGACTGATAACGCCATTCGACTTCGACATCCATATCTTCTGTAGCTTACGAACAGGCGATATAAACATCCGAAGCGTATCTGTTTCTGTATAATTATGCCCAATGAGCGTACTATCCTTATCGGTATGATAGAAGACTACTTCCACATTTCCCCACGCATCAACACGACGAACAGCACCATTGACAAAGTCAGCACGCATGTCATTAGAGGATATCTGGTTGTAGTATTTGGGTTCAGGAAGTTTTTCAATAGAGAAAGCATTGCCATACACAAACGCCTGACGGATGGTTGAGTCGTTCATATACGCCTTAATAGAATCGCCCACCAACTGACGTGTACCACTCCATACGATTGGATAATCATACATCGTTAGACAAGAATCCTTGGTGTTAGCTACCATAAAACCACATACCGCCTGCACGTCTGTACGATAGGCACGAACATTATTCACACCATATATCTCACGATACATCTGTGGAGTATTCATATGAAATCCCTTCATACTAATAGTATCAGCATGAACAAAGAGCGTATCACCTTGTGAGAAATCCTTTGCTACCGGGCCAGGATTACCACCAAAGGCTATCGCTGCGGAATCAGTATAATGAAGATAATCGCCATAGAAAGCGTGCTTACCCTTATAATCAATGTAGTAAACGTTGCCTTCGCCAGTTCCCTCATGTGTATTACTATTGTAGGTAAGGTCACGACCAGTAATGGTGCGCTGCTTTAACTTGTCGACAATCTTCACATTTCCACGTCCTGCACTATAACCAGTCTTAGCATTGTAAGTCACTTCATCACCTGTAATAACACGCTGTGCCTTACGGTCATCTATCTTAACATTACCACGTGCGTTACTATGACCAGTCTTCTCGTTATAGAACACATCCTGACCAATGATAGTGCGGTTGTTTGCCTTATCGACAATCTTCACATTACCATGACCTTCTGCCTCACCTGTTGAACTGTTATAGACAATATTATCGCCTTCAACATCCTGCTTTGGGGAAGTGATAGTAGAGCGTCCATTAAGCTCCATCTGGTCGGTCTTGCTATTATAAGTACCATCATTGGTATGTACAACTTCGCCCTTAGCAGTCTTGATAACCGACTTACCAACAACATGAACAAGACCAGTTTCCGTGTTACCATGCGCCTCTGGGGTTGTAATACGATACTTAGCCGTAAACATCACAACGTTACCAAAGAAGTTGGCATCATGCGTTTCCGTATTGTAATCACCCTGATCGGCAACCACCGTGTTACCATTGTAAACCAATGTACCACGTCCTCCGAAGTAGTTAGCCACCTTAGAGGCTGTGTTATAGTCCAAGCTATCACAACGGAGAGAGCGACCAGGTTCTCTTACTACCACCTTACCGCGTGCATGAACCATTTGTCCAAAGCCATCATAATGTAAGCGTTGGCAGTCAAGGTTCACTCCGCCAGGGCGAGTGATATGTACACGGCTGAAAGCTTTGAACCAATTAGACTTCTCATTGAAATAAGCACTATCGCACTTAAGTGTCATACCCTTATATCGGAAACGAACATCGCCTTTAGCAATCATCACATCAGGCATTTCCAATTGATTATGACGTAGATTGTCGGCATGGTCAATATAGAACTTATCTCCTTTCTTCTCCGTTGCATTCTGTGCTCGGAGCGACTGGGATTGCCATAGCCCAAACAGGCATAGAATCATAGTAATCAAGATTCTATGCCCGCAAAATATGTTTTTATACTTGTTGTTTATTGTCATTTAAGCCAACCTTCGTATTGGAAATTACAACTTCTATAACGAGGATTAATCCTCACATAGGTCTCCTTTACCTTCTTTACAACCCAATCATGCAGTACTTCCTTTCTGCGCTTAGCTGTAACAATATCGCGCATCGTCTGGAAGTCTTCTGTTATCGTTGCTCGGTGTTCAGGGATACGTGCTTTCAACTTCACTATAGCACAAACAACCTTACCACGAGCATTAACCATTTGGAATGGCATAGAAACCTCGCCAACCTTCATCGTATCAACAACACGAGCCACCTCTGTTGGCAGTTCCTTCATCTTAAAGCGCGAAGTGCGAGTGTTCTCTACAGAGTTAACCATCAATCCATGGTTGTTCTTCGTATCTTTATCATCAGAAAGATAAGCCGTTGCATCCTCGAATGTAAACTTACCACTCTTGATATCCTTACCAATAGAATCCAAACGCTCCTTAGCTGCATCGATAGAAGCTATTGAAACATTTGGCTTCAAGAGGATATGACGGACATTAACCTTATCACCACGACGGTCAATAAGTTGGATAATGTGGTAGCCAAACTCACTCTCAACAACCTTTGAAATCTTCTTTGGGTCAGTAAGATTAAAGGCTGCAGCAGCAAATGCAGGGTCGAGTACACCACGTCCCATATAACCTAACTCGCCACCTTGACGAGCAGAACCTGGGTCTTCTGAGTAAAGACGTGCCAATGTAGCAAAAGAAGTCTCGCCCTTCGTCACACGGTCAGTATAGTCACGCAGTTGATTCTTAATACGATTTATCTCCTCTGTCTCAATCTTTGGAGTCTGCGTAAGTATCTCTACTTCAACCGTTGTTGGAATCATTGGAATACTATCCACAGGCAACTTCTTAAAGTATTCGCGTACCTCAGCAGGGGAAACAGCCACGTCATTAACCAGATTCTGCTGTACCTTCTGTACAAGCAAACGATTCTTATAATCGTCATGCAGGTCTTGGCGGATTTGAGTCATACTCTTATTCTGGAATGCCTCGAGCTTCTCCTTTGAGCCAATCTGTGGAAGAGAAATCCAGTAATTAATCTGATCATCTATACCACGTGCAATCTCTGACTCGCTCACCTCAACACTGTCGAGGGCTGCCTGATGGAGGAAAAGCTTTTGAACAGCTATCTGTTCAGGTAGAATACACTCAGGGTCGCCATTCCATTTCATACCTTCAGCCTCGCTTTGCAGTCTCATTATTTCAACTTCAGACTTCAAGATAGGTTCATCACCGACTACCCAAATAACCTCATCAACAACACTGTTTGGCTTATCTACGGCAGCAGTCTCAGTCTTTACAGAGTCTGACAGAGCAACAGGACCGCTTGCACGGAATGCACCAGCATGCAAACCCATTGCTGTAAGAACTGTTCCTGCAAGCAGGACTATTGTCTTTCCTTTATTTATTTTCATTGAAATGCTGTATTATCTTAATGCTTATTGACTGTTGAAAGAACCTTCTTATCAACAACTACTTTATACTTTTTGCGCAATGCTTCTACCCATGCCTTCTCAAGTTCCTCCTGATAGTTGGAAACAACAAGATCGCGCACATCTTCCATCCCCTCAGGAGCCTTTATCTTCTTACCGAACACGGCATCAATAGGATATCCATTAACTGGTTTCACAGTCGTCTTCGCACCGAAAACATCACGGTCTACCAACGAATTATCCCCCTTTCGGAAGATACCTTTCTCCACACGAATACGGATAGTATTGTCAGCATTGAACTTATCACGCAGTTTCTCTGCCCACTGATTGAAAGGAACATTCCTCACACATGCCTTCACAGCCTCAACATCTTCCTTTGTTTTCACGTGATAGGCAATACCCTTAAAACGTGGTTCAGTCCACTTATATTGTTTTTTATGCTTACGGAAATAAGCTTCAAGTGCCTTTTCATCCTTAGCAGCCTTATCCCAAACCTCACGGTTACTCATTTCAATCATCAGTAAACCATCATGATACTCACGGATAAGATTTTTCATGCTTGAATCTTTCTCCTCCAAAGAAGCGAGTTTTCTGTCGAGCAGTTGATCCTGTGTGACTGTCTTGCCCTCACTCTCTACAATAGAATCGAGTTTCTGATCAATAATCTGCTCACGCAAACCTTGCATCTCGATATACTGCATGATATCTGGACGAAGTGTTTCATAAGTTGGGAAACTCTCACGACCACCCATCTTAATGATATGATAACCAAAAGGTGAAAGTACAGGAGCACTTATCTCACCTGGCTTCAAAGCAAACAGAGCCTTCTCAAACTCAGGTACTGTCTGTCCTTTCTGAAGATGTAACAACTGCCCACCGTTCATGGCAGAGTTAACATCTGTGGAATATTTCTTAGCCAGTTCAGCAAAATCTGCACCACCACGAAGAGCGTTATAGAGAGAGTCTGCCAACTGCTTTGCTGCTTCTGCAGCTTCCTTATCAGCATTCTGATATAAACCGATGAGGATATGTGCGCAGTTCCACATACCACCATTAGCCTCTACCTGCTGCTGAGCTTCACGATAAAGTTTATGTCCTTCCGCCTCAACGTCAGCATCTGTGATGAAAGTTGGGCGCACCTGCTGGTTACGATAGCTGAGGAACTCCTTTTTAAAAGAGCTGAGCGTATCAAGATGTGCGTCGAGTGCAGCCTGTACCTTCAGTTTGTAATTGATAAAGAGGTCGACATACTCATCCACACTCTTCTTATCAATCACACCATCAGCGTTATTCTTATTATACGAATACTCAAATTCCGAACGGCTCACCGGCTGTCCGTTAATAGTCATTATCGTTGGGTCAGTCTGTCCATATGCTATTGTCGTTGAAAGCAAGAGGACTGACAGAATTACTTTGAATTTCATTATTATTCTTTTAACGCAGGGACCCTCTCCCCTGAAAAACAGGAAAGAGGGCGAATGATTTATCGTCTTTTATTTTATTCTGGACGCGAATAGTTTGGTGCCTCACTGGTAATTGAAATATCATGTGGATGACTCTCCAATACACCAGCATTGGTGATGCGGGTAAACTTAGCATTATGCAAGTCTTCGATAGAAGCCGCACCACAATATCCCATACCTGAGCGAAGACCACCGACAAGCTGATAGATAACTTCCTGAACAGTTCCCTTGTAAGGAACACGACCAGCAATACCCTCTGGAACGAGTTTCTTAACATCGCCTACATCATTCTGGAAGTAACGGTCACGTGAACCATTCTTCTGCTCCATAGCCTCCAATGATCCCATACCACGATAGCTCTTGAACTTACGTCCGTTGAAGATAATTGTATCACCAGGTGACTCTTCTGTACCAGCAACCAATGAACCTACCATCACACTACTGCCACCTGCTGCCAATGCTTTAACAACATCGCCTGAGTAACGTAAACCACCATCAGCAATCAATGGCACACCAGTACCTTCCAATGCCTTGCAAACATCATAGATAGCACTCAACTGTGGTACGCCAACACCTGCAACAACACGTGTTGTACAGATAGAACCAGGACCGATACCTACCTTAACTGCATCAGCACCATTGTCGACCAAGAACTTAGCAGCCTCACCAGTTGCAATGTTACCCACAACAACATCAAGGTTAGGGAAGGCTGTCTTCACATCATGAAGCTTGCCAATCACACCGGCAGAGTGTCCGTGAGCAGTGTCAATAACGATAGCATCAACACCAGCAGCAACAAGTGCCTGTGCGCGTTCCATTGTATCAGCAGTCACACCAACACCAGCAGCAACACGAAGACGACCCTTCTCGTCCTTACATGCCATAGGCTTATCCTTGGCTTTAGTAATATCTTTATAAGTAATCAAACCAACGAGACGATTCTCACGGTCGACTACTGGTAATTTCTCAATCTTATTCTCTTGCAAAATATGCGCAGCTGCAGTAAGATCAGTTTGCTGATGAGTTGTCACAAGGTTATCCTTGGTCATCACATCATCAATAAGTTTATCCAAATGACGCTCAAAACGGAGGTCACGATTGGTAACAATACCCACGAGATGATTCTCCTCATCTACTACAGGAATACCACCGATATGGTAGTCTGCCATCATCTCAAGTGCATCCTTCACTGTACGACCCTTAAGGATAGTAACAGGATCGTAAATCATACCATTCTCAGCTCGCTTCACAATAGCCACCTGACGTGCCTGGTCTTCGATGCTCATATTCTTATGAATCACACCGATACCACCTTCACGCGCAATCGCAATCGCCATAGAACTCTCTGTAACGGTGTCCATAGCTGCTGTAACGAAAGGCACATTAAGATCAATGTTACGTGAAAACTTGGTTTTCAAGACTACCTCTTTAGGCAGTACTTCTGAATAAGCCGGAATTAAAAGGACGTCATCGTAGGTTAAGCCGTCCATCGTGATTTTGTCTGCAACAAATGATGACATAATTGTATTTTAGAAATTTATTGCATGCAAATTTAGCAATTTAAAATCAAACAGACTGGCTTTTTCCAGTTTTTCTCACACCTTATTAAAAGTATTTAATATTTATTCCTTAACATACTCCCTGCTTTTCGCCAATAACTATAAAACATCAAGTACAAATCCATACTCGCCAAAAGTCTATACATCGACAATAATCTCCTCATTATCAATCAATAATAAGCAAATATAGATTATATCAATTAGTACATAGATTTTATCTGTTGTGGTAGATTGAAAAACCCACTAACTTTGCACTCGTAAACAAGAAACAACAACTTAAAAACATATTCAAGATGAAAAGATTAGAAGTATTAGGATTAAACGAAAAGAAAGTAGAGAACGTAGTAAATGAACTTTCAGTTTTGCTGGCAGATTTTCAGGTGTTCTACAGCAACCTCCGCAACTTCCACTGGAACGTAAAGGGACATGGTTTCTTTGTATTGCATAGCAAATATGAGGAACTTTACAACGATGCTGCAGAGAAGGTTGATGAGGTAGCAGAGCGTATCCTTCAATTGGGTAGTACTCCAGAGAGCCGTTTCAGTGTATATCTGCAAACTGCTGAAATCAAAGAGGCTGACGTTGTTAGTTGTAGCAAAGAGGCTCTCGACTTGCTTCTCGATTACTACAAGACACTGATTGCTCGTGAGCGTAGAATTATCGAAGTTGCTTCTGAGGCACACGATGACACAACAGTTTCATTGGTAAGCGACTTCCTCAAGGAGCAGGAAAAGACTGTTTGGATGCTCGTTGCTGTTAGCTCACAGAGTTGCGCTGAATAATACAGAAATATTATCATATATAAGTAAGGGGCTGAGTCAAACTTGAAGACAAATCATTGCCTCAGCCTCTACCAATTATAGACATAGATATCTGTAGTCTATGCATACAGTTGAGTATATCTCACATGAGCATAGAACTTATTAAGATTAGGAAAAATACTGATTGTCAATACAAAAAAGCATTGATATATATAAAATAGTATAAAAGATAGTCATTCTCTATTGCTTTATAAGATATAACCGCTATCTTTGCTATTGAGAATTAGAATTATTAACTTAAACGTATTTAAGATGAAAAGATTAGAAGTATTGGGTTTAGACGAGAAGAAGGTACAGCACGTAGTAGTAGATTTATCACTCTTACTGGCAGACCTTCAGGTATTCTATAGCAACCTTCGTGGTTTCCACTGGGACGTAAAAGGACATGGTTTCTTTGTAATGCACAGCAAGTATGAGGAGCTTTACAATGATGCAGCTGAGAAGGTTGACGAGGTTGCAGAGCGTATCCTCCAGTTGGGCAGTAATCCAGAAAGCCGTTTCAGTGCATATCTCGAAGTAGCAGAAATCAAAGAGGCTGGCGTTGTTAGTTGCAGCAAAGAGGCTGTTGAATTGCTTCTCGATTACTACAAGACACTGATTGCTCGCGAGCGTAGAATCATTGACCTCGCTACTGAGGCACACGATGACACAACCGTTTCATTGATGAACGACTTCCTCGTTGGTCAGGAGAAGACTGTTTGGATGCTCGTTGCTGTTAGCTCACAGAACTGCGTAGAATAATACAAAAACATTGAATAAATAGCCAAGAGGCTGAATCAGAAGTGAGAATGCACATTATGTGCATCTATCAGAGGACTTTAGTAAAGGATTCGCAATACTTGCAATCCCTCATTATTAGCCACTGATTACTATCTGATTCAGCCTCTTTCTTAATTTCTTTACATGAAAAAGGAAGATTCATTTTTAGAACTTTCCCATAAACACTTCCTATGTTAGTTAACCATCTTCAGCTTACACCATTCTTTATAATAAGCATAACGACTTCATATGCCCATCTTTAACTAACTTATTGTCGCTCCGCACATGTCGTGCTAATGCTCCGCACATATCGTGCTGTTGGTAAACACCAATGGTGCTAAGCATTAAATACTTTACACTATACGACTGAAACAAAGCCAACTTATTACTTTTCACCAGCGTAACTACCCTATCACCAAGGCAAATCGAAGTCCTAAAGCATTCGCAATTTGCATAAAAGTAGAAAGCTGCATATCACTGTTTCCACGCTCAATATTTGAGATATACTCTCGCTTCTTACCTATCTTATCAGCCAACTGTTGCTGGGTCATCTTCTGCTGCTTGCGCTGTTCCTTTAGCAGTTCTGCATAATAGTAAGCCTTGGCACGTGCCTCAAACTCGGTACGCTCCGGAGAATCCGCACATCCAACTTCTTCATTAAGAATATCTTCGAATGATTTTAAACGCTTCCACTTTTCTTCATTAATCTTCTTCATACTCAGTTCTCCATTCTTCTAACAGCTTTACAGCTTTGTTTATTTCACTCCTATATTGCTTCGTATCTTTCTTTAGAAAAGAATTCAACAGAAGCACCTTAGTCGCAGAGATTATATTTACTGCATCAATTGAAAATACAATGGTTCTATACTCATTTGATGAAAGAGAAACCCTCATTTCATATAAGTTCGTATTTTCTAAATGCTTGATAAACTTTTCACTAACAACTGATTCAGTTTTAAGAACCTGTATCACATATAGATATTTTTTTCTTACTTTCGGCTCTAAGGATTTTAGAAACTCAATAAAAGTCTCCGTCATCCTTATATCACGATCGACTTCCATAGACAAAGGTAATAAATAGATTACATATATCCAAATAAATGGAATAAATTAATTACATTATTAAGATTTATAATAGAATTACGGTTAACAATAAGTAGATTAAGGCTCAGAGGTTTGTATTCAGGTCATAGATTAAGAAGATTTCTATTATATGCTGTAGGGACACACGAACCGTGTATCCCTACAGATAAAGAGTTATACACCCATTAATAATGATGTATTGTATTAGTTAGCCATCTCTGACAAGAACTTAATGCGCACAAGCCGAATTTCCTCTTCGCTATAGTCGCTATCTAATTCTTCCATTGCTGCATCGAGACTATCAGTCTCGCTATCCATAAAGTAGTCGTAGATATCATCTATCTGGTCCTCATCATACACATCCTCAAGGAAGTAGTCTATATTGAGTTTTGTTCCACTATAGACAATCTCTTCGATCTTCGTCAGTAGGTCATCAAAATCAAGTCCCTCTGCTGTGGCAATATCATCAAGCGGTAACTTTCGATCGATACTCTGAATTATCTTTACCTTCTGCATAGACTTCTTTGCAACTGTTCTAACGCGTAGTTCTTCGGGTCGCTCAATGTTATTCTCTTCGCAATGTTGCTTTATCAACTCACAAAACTCTTTACCATAACGCTTTGCCTTACCTGCACCAACGCCTTGGATATTTTGTAATTCTTGTTCATTGATAGGATACATCATTGCCATCTGCTCCAAAGAAACATCTTGGAAAATAACATAAGGAGGAATCTCTAACTTGTGTGCTATCTTCTTACGAAGGTTCTTCAGCATGGAGAAGAGTTCTGGATCGAGGACCGCTGTACCCATCATTGGCTCATCATCCTCGTCCTCCTCCTTAAATTCGGTATCCATGACTATCATGAATGACTCTGGAGACTTTAAGAAACGTTTACCAGCGGCAGTCAGCTTTAGCAAACCGTAGTTCTCTACATCCTTCTTAAGATAACCTGCTAAGAGTGCTTGACGTACGACTGGATTCCAAATCTTTGGATTCTCGTCTTCACCCTCTCCAAATTCGTCTAACTCATCATGCTTATAATCTTTCTGATCGTCAGTAGCTCTGCCACGTACAAAGTCGATAACATACTCTTGGCGGAAATTCTCCTTCAACGTTTTCACTGCTTGAAGAATAATAAGAAGTTGCTTCTGTGCTTCAATCTTCGTCTTTGGATGAAGACAGTTATCGCACATAGCACAGTTACACTTTGGATAATCCTCACCAAAGTAATGTAGCAACATCTTTCTACGGCAGACAGATGACTCTGCGTAAGCTTCAGTCTCTTGTAACAACTGACGACCGATATCTTGTTCTGCAACAGGCTTCCCCTCCATAAACTTCTCCAGTTTATTAAGGTCTTTCTTAGAATAGAACACAACACAGATACCTTCCTCGCCATCGCGCCCTGCTCGTCCTGTTTCTTGATAATAGCCTTCAAGACTCTTCGGGATATCATAATGTATTACAAAACGTACGTCTGGTTTGTCTATACCCATACCAAAGGCTATCGTTGCCACAATAATATCCAACTCTTCCATGAGGAAGTCGTCCTGTGTCTTAGAGCGTGTCTCAGAATCAAGTCCCGCATGATAAGGAGCTGCCTTGATATCATTAGCTTGCAAGATAGCCGCCAACTCCTCCACCTTCTTACGCGAAAGACAATAGATAATACCACTCTTACCAGTATGCTGTTTGATAAACTTGATAATCTGCTTATTCGTATCGTCATCACTCTTCTTTGGACGTACCTCATAATAAAGGTTCGGACGATTGAAAGAGCTTTTGAACTCAGCACAATCCTCAATACCTAAGCTACGTACAATGTCCGTACGCACCTTATCAGTAGCCGTTGCTGTGAGTGCAATAACAGGAGCAGTGCCAATCGTTTCGATAGCACAACGAATCTTACGATACTCTGGTCGGAAATCATGTCCCCACTCCGAGATACAATGTGCCTCATCAATGGCATAGAAACTAATCTTCACTGACTTCAAGAACTCCATATTCTCTTCCTTGTTCAAGGATTCTGGAGCAACGTAGAGCAGTTTTGTACGACCAGAAACGATGTCTGCACGTACCTGATCGATTTCAGCTTTCTTCAAAGAAGAGTTGAGATAATGTGCTACACCATCCTCCTCGCTGATTCCATTGATGACGTCCACTTGGTTCTTCATCAATGCAATGAGCGGAGAAACGACAATCGCCGTCCCCTCCATAATCAATGAAGGGAGTTGATAGCAAAGACTCTTTCCACCACCCGTTGGCATCAGTACGAAAATATCGTGTCCGTCAAGAAGATTACGGATAATAGCCTCCTGGTCGCCTTTGAATTTATCAAAGCCAAAATAGTGTTTTAGTTTTTCGGTAAGATTGACTTCTTGTGTCATGTTAATAGCTGGGTATATTCCGATTCTTTACGGTTTCTGTAGAAATTACACAGCCTACTGACGCGAAGGATTCCTCACATCAGTAGGCTGTATATATAGGTTTTATGAGACTGTATTCGATTTCTGAATATGAGCCTTATCAAGTTGTTGACGAACATATTCTTCCGTCACCTCAAATGACTTTATCCGTCGTGAAGGTACGTCGAACATAGCATCCATCATCACAGCCTCAACGATTGAACGCAATCCACGGGCTCCAAGCTTATACTCTACACCCTTGTCTACGATGTAATCAAGTGCTGCTTCGGTGAAAGTCAACTCAATGCCATCCATCTTGAACAACTTTATATACTGCTTCACGATAGAGTTCTTTGGCTCAACAAGAATCTTACGCAATGCCTCGCGGTCAAGCGGATTAAGATAGGTAAGCACTGGCAAACGTCCAATAATCTCAGGAATAAGACCAAATGACTTCAAGTCTTGAGGAAGGACATACTTCATCAAGTCGTTCTTATCTATCTTCGCAACGTTCTGCACAGAGTTGTAACCAACCGTGTGCGTATTCATTCGCTGTGCTATCTTACGCTCGATACCATCGAATGCACCACCACAGATGAAAAGAATGTTGCGAGTATCAACGTGAATATAATCTTGATCAGGATGCTTACGACCACCCTTTGGCGGTACGTTGACCATTGTTCCCTCCAAGAGTTTCAGCAAACCTTGCTGTACACCCTCTCCGCTTACATCACGCGTAATGCTTGGATTATCACTCTTACGCGCAATCTTATCAATCTCATCGATAAAGACAATACCACGCTCAGCTGCAGCAACGTCATAATTAGCAACCTGCAAGAGACGTGAGAGAATACTCTCCACATCCTCTCCTACGTATCCAGCTTCTGTGAATACGGTTGCATCAACAATCGTGAAAGGCACATCAAGGAGTTTAGCTATAGTGCGAGCAAGCAATGTCTTACCCGTACCTGTAGAGCCTACCATGATGATATTGCTCTTTTCAATCTCTACACCATCATCGTCCTTTGGCTGTTGTAAACGCTTATAATGGTTATAAACAGCCACAGCAAGATAGCGTTTCGCCTCATCCTGACCAATGATATATTCGTCAAGATACTGCTTGATTTCCTTTGGTTTAGGCACCTTCTTGAGTTTGAAAGCCTCACCATCGCCATTCTGATCCTGCGCCAATGCACCAGTCTGCATGACGATATTATAAGCCTGCTGTGCACATTCCTCACAGATATAGCCGTTCAAGCCTGTGATAAGGAGTTTTACATCCTTCTCACCTCGACCACAAAAACTACATTTCTTTTGGGGCATTATTATCCTTTACTTTACTTCTTCTGAAGCGTTACTTACTGATTTTCTCATCAAAACCTCATCAATCATACCGTACTCCTTAGCCTCTTCCGAAGTCATCCAGTAGTTACGGTCACTGTCATTCCAAACCTTTTCGAATGGTTGATGAGAGTGTTCGCTGATGATGTTATAGAGTTCTTTCTTGAACTTCTGAATCTCGCGTGCCTCAATCTCAATGTCAGATGCCTGACCTTGTACACCACCCAATGGCTGGTGAATCATCACACGACTATGCTTCAAGGCAGAACGCTTGCCCTCCTTACCTGCAACGAGCAGTACGGCAGCCATAGACGCAGCCATACCTGTACACAGTGTAGCAACATCACTGGAGATAAATTGCATGGTATCATAGATACCTAAGCCCGCAGTAACGCTTCCACCAGGAGAGTTAATATAAATAGATATATCCTTACCTGGGTCAACAGAGTCCAAGTAAAGCAGCTGTGCCTGAATTGTATTGGCTGAATAGTCATCTACCTGAGTCCCGAGGAAGATAATTCTCTCCATCATCAGACGTGAGAAGACATCCATCTGAGTCACATTCAGCTGACGCTCCTCAAGGATATATGGGTTAAGATACTGTGCCTGTGCTCTCATCACGTCATCAAGCACCATACCGTTCATCCCAAGATGCCCTGTAGCATATTTCCTAAAATCGTTCATTGTTTTCCTTTCTTATAATTTATATATGACAAAAAATAGAGGTTATCGACCTCCCTTATCATTGTCATCTATACAAACACCATGCCACTCAGTGCGACATTTGCCTGCATATCTAAAGCAAAGATAAGCAAAAAAATCGATAACCTCTATATATAAAGGAAGATTTTTCTAAAAATATTACTCGCTTACAAGTTTGTTGAATTCCTCAAGACTTACTGTCTTAACGTTCAATTTAACAACCTCCTTGATCGCCTCAGCAAGCTTACGATCGAGAGCTGCCTCAACGAATGAATCTACATTCTCACGCTTCTTCAGCATCTCATCAGCATATCCATTCAAGTAATCCTCTGGTACGTTGGTCATACCATACTGAGCAAACTGTGCACGTGCCATCTGGCGAGCGCTCTCACGAACATCATTGTCATCAACTTTGATATTGTGATCCTTAGCCAACTGCTCCTTAATCAAGTGCCATGTCAACTCCTTGATGCTCTGTGCATAGTTCTTCTCTACGAACTCCTCACCCTTATCCTGGTTGTTTGCCAACATGATGCGCTTCAAAATAGCGTCTGGATAAGTCAAATCACCTACCTTCTTCTCGCAGTAAGCGCGGAGATCCTGAATGAACTTGTAGTTAGAATCACCCTTCAACTGCTCTGTCAAACCGTCAGCGATAGCCTTACGGAAAGCTGCCTCATCCTTGATATCAGCATCCTCACCATAAACACTCTTCCAAAGCTCAGCGTTGTTCTCAGCCTTAACGAAGCGTGAAATCTCTGTAATCTGATAAGAGAAGTTACCCTTGTGCTCAGCAACCTCCTCCTTCTTAATCTTCAAGAGTGAAGAAACCTCGATATCATTATCAGGGTAAGCTGCTGTTGGGTTAAAGATAATGATGTCACCAAGCTTAGCACCATCGAAGAGTTTCTTCTGATCCTCAACCTTGATATACTGTGGCATCAATGATGCACCCTCAACGGTGATACCACCCTCGAGTGTATTTCCATTCTCATCCAACTCACGAAGGTCACCCTTCAACAAGTCACGCTGCTCTGGATCGAATGTTTCAGCCTGCTCATAGTGACCAGAACGACTCTGGAACATCTCAACCTGCTGATCGATCAACTTGTCATCAACAGCAATCTCGTAGTAGTCAATCTTGTTCTTACCATTCAGCTCAATCTTGAACTCTGGAGCAACAGCAATATCAAACTTGAACTCGTAAGGAGCTGGTTTCTCCAAGTCTACTGCCTCTTGAGACTCAGAACCCATTGGCTGACCCAACATCTGAATCTTGTTATCAGCGATATATTTCTGGAGGCTCTCACCAAGAATCTTATTGATAGCATCCATCTTTACCTGTGGACCATACTGACGCTTAATCAGACCTACAGGCACCTGACCCTGACGGAAACCAGGAACGTTTGCACGCTTGCGATAATCCTTGAGAGTTTTCTCTACCTCATCCTTGTAATCAGCTTCCTCAACAGTGATGGTCATCAAGCCATTCACTTTGTCGGGATTCTCAAATGAAATTTTCATCTTTGATGTTATATATTTATGTTTATTATTATTTATCAAAAGTATAAGTTCACAAGAGGGCGCAATTACCCCTTATAGACTTTGAAGTGCAAAGATACTTAAAAAATCGCATAACCTTATAATATATAAGTGGAAATTTGTTTTTTTAACCAAGATAATTGGCTACGGAAGGCTGTAATTGGGTTTATTTTTCAATCAACAAAGCTGCTTACAGCCAACTCTTTTATAGTGTTTTACCGTAAGCAGCTTTTTATTTTGCACTTACCCTTTATATCTGAAAAACTCCTTTCTCGAATTATTTTCATGAAAATAAATATTTATGGTCGTGAAGAAAAATATTTCTTTTCATGAAAAAAAATATTTTTCTTCATGAAAATAATTCGCAACTTACTTACTCTTGCATAAACAAAGGCGCAAAGAATACTTTATCTTTGCGCCTTTCTGACGGCTAATATAGCCTATCTAAAAGAGAGGATATATTCCTCTTATAAACCATTCGCCTCTTCCTGCGCACGTTTACGCTGATCGAGCAACTGAAAGTCTTTCTTCTGAAGAACGAAGTCTGTACCGAGATATTTCTCCTTCACAATCTTATTGGCTGCCAACTCTTCTGGAGTACCCTTAAAGAGGATGCGTCCCTCAAAAAGAAGATAGGCGCGATCGGTAATATTCAACGTCTCATGTACATTGTGATCGGTAATAAGAATACCAATATTACGGAACTTCAAACGCCAAACGATGTGCTGAATATCCTCTACAGCAATAGGGTCTACGCCCGCAAAAGGCTCATCAAGCATGATAAACTTTGGGTCAATAGCCAAACAACGAGCAATCTCACAACGACGACGCTCACCACCAGAAAGTCGGTCTCCAAGATTCTTACGTACCTTCTCCAATCGGAATTCGCGAATCAGACTCTCCATCTTATCAATGCGCTCCTGCTTTGACAGCTTTGTCATCTCCAAGACACTCATAATATTATCTTCCACACTCATCTTACGGAAGACACTCGCCTCCTGTGGAAGATAGCCAATACCTGCACGAGCACGCTTATAAACAGGGAAGTTGGTAATTTCCTGATCGTCAATATATACATGTCCCTCATTAGGAACCACCAATCCTGTTGTCATATAAAACGACGTAGTTTTTCCCGCACCATTTGGTCCGAGCAATCCCACAATCTCACCCTGCTTCACATTGATGCTCACACCATTGGCAACAGTACGCTTTCCGTATCGCTTCACCAGTTTATCTGTACGAAGAATACTTCCCTCGCCTTCTGGGCGCACAACAATATTATCTGATTCTGACATAGTTTTCTCTTTTAAGCTATCGCTGCAAAATTACGAAATAAAAAGCAGATAGCAATCATAAAGACGTGAAAAGAAACAAAAGAACAATACAGATAAATGTATAGCTACGTGTGTACGCTTCTATTAAAAGACATTCTCACGAAGGTTCTCTGCCCTGTTTACTTGGTGGCTATTCCCTATTCTTCGCCAGAAGTATATCTTAACAGCTCCTGCTCGAATGCCGTCGTCCACACTTCATTACTAAGTGCTGCCGATATTGAATTAAGGGCTTGACACTGCTCTCGCGAGATAGTCCTGCGTTCGTGATGAAATGCCCATGGGGCTAACATAAGAAGTCGCCCTTCACAACAAGCATCAAAGTACTGCCCAGGCGGTTTATAGAGAGGCGGAAAACCGTTTTCTAACAAGACTATAAGAGGGAGTTTCTCCTCTAATGCTGCACGTGCTATTTCTTTTTCTCCAACCGATATACAGGGGCTAACAAGTACTCCTCCCTCTCGTCCTCGTGCAAAGAAGTATTCCTTTTGCAAGGCTATAAGGCGCAGATTCTCTGGTGTCTTATTATTATGACAACGCACCTGCAGTCTTATTGGGTACTCCAGTAACCACTGATTTCCTATAGCCGAGAATGTCCTATCACCCACCTTCAAACTATTCACAACACGAAAGAGTTGCGGATTATCCCGCTTCATCGCCAGCCGTCGTGGGTTATCAGCAATATATCTGAACATATTCTCCAACTGTCCCTTCCCCCTTAGCACGCTATCATGATAGCCCGGCGCAAAGAGCATGCCATGCTCTGGGTGCTTACAGCCTCGCTGTTTCGCCCTTTCTCCGCATCGTCCATTCTGTCCTTGCTTCTGAGGCATTGCCTCAGAACTCCCCAACACCAACCGCCGATACGCCCGATTACAGCCTACCTTGAACCCATTAATAACCTTCCCCAGGTGTACAGCCATCTCATGTGTCACAAAGAGGATGCCGTGTACATGATCCGGCATAACCTGAAAGGCAAGCACACTCACTTCTGGATAATGCTTAGGAATCTCTCTCCAACAACGCTCGACCTCACTCCCCAGCTCTGTTGGCTCAACATAGGCGGATGCTACAGCTGCTGTCCTTCGCATAAGCCTCCCCAACAATGGCTGCCTTCCTTCCGTACAGAGCGTTATCATATAGATACACCGCCCTTGATAGTCATGCCCTTTAAGCCTCCGTAGCAGCGATGCTACACGTTCACGACGCCAGCCTACCCCTTCCACATATATTGCAGGATTACTTTTCATAGCTTTAAACTCATAGTTTGTCACGCACAAAGATACAAATATAATCCTAAAAGAACTATACAATAATGGCAAAGATACTATTTACAAAAAGCGAAAGTAGCCTTCATGACTATTAAATAATGTCTTTCTTTTCTCTTTCTGTGATATTTTGGTTAAATTTGCATTTTGAACATCAAATAGAAAGAACATGCTTTTATTCAAATGGCTGACAACATTCGGTAATTATCTTATATTGATGGGACGCTCATTCAGTCGTCCTGAACGAATGAGAATGTTCCTAAAGCGATATGTTAAAGAGATGTCCCAGTTGGGTGTTGACTCAATCGGTATCGTATTACTCATCTCTTTCTTTATTGGAGCAGTTATATGTATACAGATTAAACTTAACGTGCAGAGCCCTTGGATGCCACATTGGGTGTCGGGTTATGTGACGAGAGAAATTATGCTTTTGGAGTTCTCCAGCAGTATCATGTGTCTGATTCTATCAGGTAAGGTTGGGTCAAACATTGCTTCAGAGTTAGGAACCATGCGTGTGACACAGCAGATAGATGCCTTAGAGATTATGGGTATCAACTCTGCCAGCTACCTCATCTTACCAAAGATTATGGGACTCATCACAATCATGCCATTCCTTGTTATCTTTTCTGCAGCAACAGGTATCATTGGAGCATACGCCACAGCCTACCTTGCACATATCATCACACCAGTAGATTTGACTGCTGGTTTGCAACATGATTTCAATCCGTGGTTTATGTGGATGAGTATCATCAAGGGATTCTTCTTTGCCTTTATCATTTCAAGTGTATCGTCTTATATGGGCTACACGGTGAAGGGTGGAAGTGTTGAAGTCGGTAAGGCATCTACAGATGCTGTAGTCTGCTCAAGCGTACTGATTCTCTTCAGTGACGTTTTCCTCACACAGATGTTGAGTTAAACCGCCCCCAACCCCTCCAAAGGAGGGGAGATTAGAGAGAACAAATCAACTCCTGAAAGTTAATACTAACTAATTAATAAGCCCATCTTCCCCCACAAGTAAACAGATTGGGCTCCCCTCCCTTCGGAGGGGTCGGGGGAGGCTCTATGATTGAAGTAAAACATCTATTCAAATCATTCGGCGACAAAGAAGTGCTGAAGGATATAAACATCGTTTTTGAAGACGGAAAAACAAACCTCATCATCGGACAGAGTGGTGCTGGTAAGACCGTTCTCATGCGTTCGCTCACCGGACTACTTGACCCAACCAAGGGTGAAGTTCTTTATGACGGACGTAACTTTGTCAACATGACAAAGAAAGACCAGATTCTCATGCGTCGTGAGATGGGTATGATTTTCCAAGGTGCTGCCCTCTTTGACTCGCTCACTGTACTGGAGAATGTTCGTTTCCCATTGGACATGTTTTCGGACATGACAGCTCAAGAACGTGACAAAAGAGCTATGGAATGTCTTGATCGTGTGAACCTGACTGGAGCTGAACAGAAGTTTCCTGGTGAGATTTCGGGTGGTATGCAAAAGCGTGTAGCTATTGCTCGCGCCATCGTTATGAACCCGAAGTATCTTTTCTGCGATGAGCCAAACTCTGGTCTTGACCCTAAGACATCACTGGTCATAGACGAACTTTTGACGAGTATCACGCGTGAGTTCAACATGACTACCATCATCAACACTCATGACATGAACTCCGTCTTGGGTATTGGTGAGAATATCGTTTTCATTGCAGATGGTAGAAAAGAATGGCAAGGCGACAAAGAGACAGTCATCACTTCACATAACCAGAAACTTAACGACCTCGTCTTTGCTTCTGACCTCTTTAAGAAAGTCAAGAGCATAGAAGAAAACAAGACTACATTATAAGGAAACTCAGCAACTTATCAGTTCTGAAATATACAGAAAAAAGCCCTTATCCTTCCTGCCAAACAGGGGGATAAGGGCTTATCGATTTCTGTTGTTGTCCGATAAAGCCAACCGCAAACCAATCATTTGAGCCTAAACAGGTTTTGTTTTATTGTCGAGCAGATTGTCTGTCTTTATAACGAAGGCGTATCAGCTACGTAAAGTTAGAAGGACAAGAGGAGACCATACCCAACATAGATAGGGTTTTGAAAAATAATTACATAATTTCGAATAAATCATCTGCAAACAAAGGAAAAACATATGTAAAAAGCAAGTTTACAACCAGCAGTAAATCAATTAGTTACAAAGTCGTGCGAAAAAGGTGCTTTATTGGACTTCAATTAAGCCTTAATTGAGCTTCAATTAACGCCCTTTTGAACCGCAATTAAGCCTTAATTGAAGTGCAAGAGAGCGTAGATTGAAAATGAAGGAAAGAAAAAACAGGACAAAAACGATTCTCCCATAAGACCGGCACAGACGCAAAGTCCCACATACTTAGAAAGAATCGGGTTCACAATTCTGTCAACAAAAGCAAATGGAAAGATTACCATTTTCACTCATCTTAGTTTGCTTCATTCTTCACAGCCACATCATACTCCTCATAAACCTTGTCACATAGTGCTTCAAAACCAGGGAGACTAAAATAATGCCGGCTATCAATATAGTTGCGGAAAGAATCGTTGTAATAGAGCTCGTGCCCAAGGAGAGAAGTATCCTCTCGGTCATACTTCTTACTGAACTTATAGAGATAATAACACAGATAGGCTGCAACCTTATAGCGTTCTTCCTTCGTAAATTCAGTCATCCACATAGGAAGTTTTTGTTCCTCTATATTCAACAGATAGTCTATATAATCATTGAAGAGCCTTATCCACTCCATATTTTCTTCTGTTGCAGGTAGTTTCAAGATGCTTTTCAAAAGTCCTTTTCTGATTTCAACTTTTGCGTGCTTCGCCTTTCTTTTACTGGCTAAAGTATTGTCAAGAATCCAAGGGGCATTAACGTCAGTATATTCTTTCAACATGTTAGCCATTACTAACTTATTTATTTCTTCGTTCTTGTCATATCCATACTCACGCAGCAGGTCTATAAGAAACGCAGCTTCGTTCTTCTTCAACCATTCAAGAGCGTCTTTACTATCATAGAAGATAAAATTGTTTTCGTTGAAAAATATGCTATCATTGAAGTTAAAATAGAGTTTTCCACGTTTTATTACTTTCCTGTGATTTTTACCTATGGCATCATCAGGCAGTCCCTCTATCTTTACCGCACTGTCAATTGTGGGGGAAGTAATGATGTAATTGTAGTTTGGCACATAGACAAGTCTGTTCCAGAAATACTCTTGTTCGCCGAAACTGTCACCACCCATCGACTTTTCCTGCTTAGCCCGTTCTGTTGCACTACCATTCTTAAAGATGTACGTTCTGAAGCCTCTCGTCAATTGAATATCATTACTTTGGTTTACATCAACACCAAAATATTTCAGAATGGCTTCTCTGGCCCTCTCGTTATCAACGGGTTTATAGCCCTTGCGACGGATTGCTTCATCAATCAGTTCGACAGCAATATCAGTGTATTCCACTTGGGCCTTCTGCGGAAAAGAAAGGATTCCTCCATCCGACACTTTTGTCAAGTCCAGATAATAGGCTCTGATCTGCTTATCATACTGACTTAGCAGGTCTTTCTTGACCGCAACAACCGTATCAGCAGTATTCTCCTGCTGCGGAACCTTACGCTGATTATCACAGCTGCTTCCCAAGACCATGAGCAGCAGCATCAAAAGGAGATACTTGCTTTGTTTCATCTTTTTCATTCTCTACTTCAAGAAATCCGTCCGACAATAAGACCCAGCTCAGGCGAAAGAATCTAAGAGTAAACCGACTTTCTATCGCCAGGACTACCCGTAATCTCCATTAGTACAAACAGCCTTAAAGGTAAACATGCCATTATCCACACAATGCCTATCTCATCATCCACACTCCGTGCTTCTTTAGCATTGGTACAACAACCTGCTCCGTTGTCTTGTCGCCATAATGAAACAACAGAAAGGCACTGGCTGTACTATCCTTTTCAGAGAAAACAGATGAAGCCAATGACACAGAATCAATCCCTTCATGCTCTTTCTTCTGCTGCTCGATAAACTGACGGAGGTTTGTTAAGAGTTGCTTTCGATAACTATCAGGCAACTTCTCAGAACGATTCTCACCTCCTAAAAAAGCTTCATACTGACCTTTCAACAGTTGTTCGTAGTAGAGTTTGGCTGCACGACCAGCCAACTCTCCTTGGTCTACCTCTTTTTTCTTACTGCAAGCCATCAATAAAAATGGCAAAGCAAAAAGAAAAGGAAACATTATTCTCTTCATAGGCAACACCTCCTACGACTACTTCTGACGAATGAATATATTAATTGGACAGCCATGCAGGTTCCAGTTCTCACGTATCTTGTTCTCCAAGAAACGACGATACTGCTCCTTAACATACTGTGGCAGGTTCGCATAGAACACGAAAGAAGGAATCTGTGTGTTTGGAAGTTGTGAGCAATACTTAATCTTGATATACTTACCCTTCACTGACTGTGGTGGCGTTGCCTCAATAATAGGAAGCATCACCTCGTTCAACTTCGTTGTACCAATATGCATTGTGCGGTTCTGATATACCTCTTTCGCTGTTTCCAAAACCTTAAAAATACGCTGCTTTGTTAGTGCTGAAGCAAAGATGATTGGGAAGTCAACGAACGGAGCCATACGCTTACGAATAGCATTCTCGAAGGTATCAATAACCTTTTGGTTCTTATCTTCAACCAAATCCCACTTATTCACAACGACAACAAGACTCTTATTATTACGCTGTATGAGCTGGAAGATATTCATATCCTGCGCCTCGATACCACGTGTTGCATCCAACATCAGAATACAAACATCAGAGTTCTCAATGCTTCGGATAGAACGCATAACGCTATAGAACTCCAAGTCTTCACTCACCTTGTTCTTACGACGGATACCGGCAGTATCAACAAGATAGAAATCGAAACCAAACTTCGTATAGCGAGTATAGATACTATCGCGCGTTGTACCAGCAATTTCGGTCACAATATTACGATCCTCACCAATGAAGGCATTGATAATACTTGACTTACCAGCATTAGGACGACCTACGACAGCAAAACGAGGGATATCCTGATCAACTGCTTCCTCTGGTACATCCTTCAAGTTCTCAAGCAGAATATCAAGCAAGTCACCTGTTCCACCACCAGTAGCAGCACTAATACAGATAGGCTCTCCCAAACCGAGTTTATAAAACTCTGCTGCCTGATAATACTCACCGCTGTTGTCAACCTTATTCGCAACAAGGAGTACAGGGAGCTTAGTGCGACGAAGAATCAATGCTACATCCTCATCCCAGTCGGTGATACCCGTTTCAGTATCAACAACAAAGAGGACGAGATCAGCTTCTTCCGTTGCCACAAGCACCTGCTTGCGAATTGCATCTTCAAAAATATCGTCTGATTTAACAACCCATCCACCAGTGTCAACAATAGAAAATTCGCGTCCGTTCCACTGACACTTACCATACTGACGGTCGCGTGTTGTACCAGCAGTATCGCTCACAATCGCATGACGTGTCTGAGTTAATCGATTGAAAAGTGTGGACTTACCTACATTTGGGCGTCCCACAATAGCTACTAAATTTGCCATTAATATTGGTCTTTTCCCTCCTCATAATTCAGTGCTAACACTGTTGAAAGATTATGAAAAGGCGCCGGATGTGGTCAGGCATCCGATGAATATTTGCCGAGGATGACCATTCCCCAGCCCTCGCATTGTGCGAGAGTGTGCCCTACTAAGCAGTCAGGGCAAATTGTTTTTATTATCAAGGAAGCTATTAGCCGTATCAGCCTTATCAGCCCAATAAGGCTAATAAAATCTCTCCCCAACCTATCCCGTTAGGCTCTCCCCTCCCTTCGGAGGGGCTGGGGGAGGTCCCCCTTACTCTGGACTATAGCCAAAGTGTTTCAATTCTTTCTGTGAGTTGCGCCAGTCCTTATCCACTTTCACGAAAGTTTCAAGGAATATCTTCTTATCGAAGAAACGTTCCAAGCTCTTACGAGCTTCGGTAGACACCTTCTTAAGTGCCATACCCTGATGGCCAATAATAATTCCTTTCTGGCTGCTACGTTCCACATAAATGATAGCACTGATGTGAATCTGACGGTCATCTTCCTTGAAACGTTCAATAACAACCTCAACAGAATAAGGGATTTCCTTATCATAATAGCGCAGAATCTTCTCACGAATAATCTCTGATACGAAGAACTTAGCTGGCTTATCTGTCAACTGATCTTTATCAAAGAATGCCGGACTCTCTGGTAACAGTTCGTGAACACGCTTCAAAAGAATATCTACGCCAAACTTATTCTTAGCAGAAATAGGGAGTATCTCTGCATTAGGCAACAATCCATGCCACTTTGTTACGAGCTTACCAAGTGTCTTCTGGTCGCTCTCATCAATCTTATTAATAAGAAGGATGACAGGAATTGACATCTTAGAAACCTTCTCCAAGAAGTCCATATTCTTCTCTGGATCTTCAACAACGTCTGTTACATAAAGTAAGATATCGGCATCTGCCAAAGCTGACTCAGAGAACTGGAGCATCATCTCCTGCATCTTATAGTTTGGTTTCAGCACACCCGGTGTGTCTGAAAATACTATCTGGGTGTCCTCTGTGTTGACAATTCCCATAATACGATGGCGCGTTGTCTGTGCCTTAAACGTGGCAATACTGAGCTTCTCACCGACGAGTTGATTCATCAGCGTACTCTTTCCGACATTCGGATTGCCAACGATATTTACAAATCCAGCTTTATGCATATAATCTATTCACCCACTATTTCCTTCCACAGGAAGGAATGTTTGAAAAGTTCTGTTATAATTATAAGAGGAGAAAGGGGAGGTAGAAAAGTCCTACCATGCCACTCTCCTAATCCCTTTAACGAAAAAACGCACCTATCTTATAAGAAAAGAAAGATGCGCTTTTTTATATGATAACTTAAAGTCTTTATTTCTTAACCGCAGCAGCGTCACCGTCGTAAGCCCACTTAAAGTAAGATGCGCCATTAACGAAACCTGCACCAAAGCCGGTGAAAATAATATTATCACCCTTCTTCAGCTGTGACTCAAAATCCCAAAGAACAAGTGGCATACAAGCAGCACTGGTATTACCATAACGCTGAATGTTAACCAATACCTTCTCCATTGGAACTCCAATGCGTTTTGCAACAGCCTCGATGATACGAAGGTTTGCCTGATGACAAACTACGTAATCAACATCATCTTGGGTCAAGCCATTGCGTTCCAAAAGTGTAGCACAGTCGTCACCCATCGCTGTAACAGCATAACGGAAGACGGTGCGTCCCTCTTGGTAAGTGTAATGCAAACGATGATCAATTGTAAAGCTTGAAGAAGGACATACAGAACCACCTGCCTTGATATGGAGGAATGGAAGTCCCTTACCGTCTGTGCGATGATAAGAATCAATCATACCAACGCCTTCCTCGGTTGTACCCTCTAACATCACAGCACCTGCACCATCACCGAAAAGTGGACAAGTTGCGCGATCACGATAATCAGTAATAGCTGACATCTTATCAGCACCAATAACAATGATACGCTTGTGACGACCACTTTGGATCATATTGCAGGCAACATCGAGTGCATACATGAAGCCACAACATGCAGCAGCTAAGTCAAATGCGAAGGCATTCTTCAATCCCAGCTTTCCTAATACGATAGAAGCTGTTGAAGGATGCGGATAGTCAGGAGTCGATGTAGCAACAACAACAGCATCAATACTGTCTGGATCAGCACCTGTCTTTGTCATCAGGAGCTTTGCTGCCTTGCGGGCCATATAGGATGTACCGAGTCCCTCTTCGGTGAGGATTCGGCGTTCCTTGATACCTGTACGAGTGGTAATCCACTCATCGTTAGTATCAACCATGCGAGACAATTCCTCATTGTTGAGGACATAGTCTGGCACGTAACCAGCGACACCTGTTATAATCGCATTAATCTTACTCATGCTTACTCAGCTGTTTCCTTTACGACAGCAACCTTACCACGATAGTTACCACAAGTTGGGCAAACTGTGTGATAAACATAATAAGAACCACAGTTAGGGCATAAAGCCAATGTAGGAGCTACTGCCTTATCATGAGTTCTTCTCTTGAGTGTACGAGTCTTTGACTGTCTTCTTTTTGGATGTGCCATAATTCTTTAAACGTTTAATATTTTATTTTTTCAATTTTAATAGAGCTTCCCAGCGCGGATCCATCGCCTGCTCGTCTTCCTCACCGCTTCGGGCGGCAGAATACTCCTCAAGAGCTCGTACCATAGCAGGGTTGCATTTTCCAGGTGCATGCACATGCTTGATAGGGATTGCGAGAGCTATGAATTCGTAGAGGTACCATGCAACATCGAGTATTCCTTCGTCCTCGGCCACCGTCACAAGGTCGTCCTCTTCTGAGTTTTCTTTTCCTAACTTAACTTCGAGACGTTGTGTTGTCTCTATTGGCTGCTCTACTGGGTCGAGACATATATCACACGGTACCATTACCGTACCTGTCTCGTGGAAATCAAGGGTAAAGAAATCATCTCCTGTGCGCACAATATCAAGAGATACATGCACACATCCTTGACTCACTTCAGGAGCGTCAACTGCCTTAAAGTAAGCGTCATCCAGGTCGAACTCAAGGTGATTTACACCTTCTTCCAGACCCTTCAAATCTATTTTAAGGGTTTCTAAGTCCATAATTGGGTTGCAAAGTTACGAATATTTTTCTGATTATAAGCAAATTATAAGTAAAAAAAGTGAGAACATCTATTGTAAGATGATTTATGCTCTATTTCTTCTACATAATATGAAATGGAGTCTTGCATTGCACTATCATTAGAAAATTAAGGCATTTTCTTAATATGTCGAGTATATAAACAACTTTGTATTCTCAACTCATCTAATGCTCTATTAGTAATAAAATTAGAAATATGTAATTGTAAAAGTCTAATTATTTGCACGTAAATAAATATTTTTTTCATGAAAGGAAATATTTATTTTCATGAAGAAAAATAATTATTCTCATGAAAAGAAATCCATCATATTGACCTTCACGCTTTGCTAAGTTCTATGCGAAAAGTTGTCCCCTTCCCTACTTCCGAGCTTTTCACATATATCTTACCATGATGATATTCCTCAACAATACGTTTAGCAAGACTCAAACCTAATCCCCAGCCTCGCTCCTTAGTAGTAAAACCTGGACGAAATACGTTTCTTATGTCTTTCTTTTTAATGCCCTTTCCTGTATCGCTGACCTCAACAATAGCACGCTTGTCTGTTTCTTCTATACGAAGTGTAATACTACCTATCTTTCCTCCCATCGCATCAACAGCATTCTTACAGAGGTTCTCAATCACCCACTCAAAAAGTGAGGCATTCATATTAATGATTATATCATCAGCTGGCAACTCCGTCTTCATCTCTATCTTCTTTGATGTACGACGGTCCATATAATCGACAACATGATTGAGAACATCATTAAGACTGGATGGGACTGGCTCTGGAACGGAACCAATCTTTGAGAAGCGATCAGCAATAAGCTGTAAACGTTTCACATCTTTATCCATTTCTGGTAGAAGTTCATCGTCGGGATATGTTTCCTTCAAAATTGTTGTCCATGCCATAAGCGAGGAGATAGGAGTACCTAACTGGTGTGCCGTTTCCTTACTTAATCCAACCCATACTTTGTTTTGTTCTGCACGCTTTGATGTCAATAAGGCAAAAATAGCTACAATAACAAATAGCATAACAACACCTAATTGTACATAGGGATAAAGCGCAATACGCTTTAACATCAATGAATCATCATAGCATACATCTATATAATCATTATGATTCTTACTCAAAGAGATACGAATAACCTGACCTGAGGCTTTCAGCTGTTGACCCAAAGAAGTAACGTAATTAACGCTATCTTTTGCATTACGTGCTTTAATAACAATATTACGGTATTCTGTTACAACCCCGTCATTATCCAAAACAACAACAGGTATAGTGTGATTTTCATCTAACACCTTCAACACAAGACTAAGATCCGTGTTCTCATCCGCAGCACTAAGCGATTTCATTGCTTCCGCCCAAACTTGCATCTTACTCCTTTCCTGATCTGACAAATCATGTGTCAAAGAGTGAGAAACAAGTAAGGAAGCCACAGCAATAAGAATTGCTGCAACAACCAGAAATATCTTTACCTGACGAATTCTATCAGTCCACTGCATATAAAGATATAACGAAACGAAAAAAAATATATTGTAAAGTATCAGCCCTTATTACTTAATTAGCCAAATAAAAACTATTTGCCCAATAAAATACTATTAGCCTTTGACCGCTATTAGCCATATCAGTCCTATAAGCCTTATTAGTCCTATAAGCCTTATTAGTCCTATAAGCCTTATTAGCCCAATATAATATTGCAGCTTCTGTCCTACCAACACTTCATCAACACCTAACATCCACCACCCATCACCCAACAAAAAAAGAGCCTTGAAGATTTCTCTTCAAGGCTCTCGTAAAAGGAGGCGGCCACCTACTCTCCCGCATTGCATTGCAGTACCATCGGCGCAAACGGGCTTAACTTCTCTGTTCGGAATGGGAAGAGGTGGGACCCCGCCGCAATAACCACCTGATATTTCTCTCGGTTGACTAGTTCACAGTTGACAAGTTGACTAGTTATTTGTCTTTATCCTTGTCTTCTTTCTGTTATCTTATCAGTAGATCCATTGTTAAACATTGTCCATAGAACTAATAACTTGTTTACTCGTTATCTTGTCAACTCGTCTACTGATACTTGTCAGCCGTATAAGGTGACGTATTTCCACAAGCAAAACATATAGAACTTTTCTTCTTCAAGAAGAATACACAGCTCAAAGTCTGAGTCACTGGTCCCCGCACTCCAAACTCTGGAGGCGGGAGACCCGAAGAAAGTTTCGGGCAATTAGTAGTGCTCGGCTTTGACGTCACCGTCTTTACACCTACACCCTATCAACGTCATCGTCTATGACGACCCTTATGAGGAGTTCTCATCTTGCGGCTGGCTTCGCACTTAGATGCTTTCAGCGCTTATCCAATCCAGACTCAGATACCCAGCGGTGCACCTGGCGGCACAACTGGTAAACCGGAGGTCTGTCCAACACGGTCCTCTCGTACTAGTGTCAGCACCACGCAAAACTCCAACGCCCACGATAGATAGAGACCG